>CAEZYA010000002.1_pt1 | contig 68835 bp, 75 predicted proteins | sample 7265391 | NCBI WGS metagenome assembly CAEZYA01 (sample SAMEA6813922, study PRJEB35770) | freshwater metagenome | biome: Freshwater; feature: Freshwater reservoir; material: water | place: Czech Republic | collected 2017-04-14 | depth 30m m
AAAGAGGCAGCGGGACAGAAGGACTTATCAGCTCTTTGGCAGTTGGGCATAATTTTTGAAGATGACGGAAACTTAAAAGAAGCACTCAAGTGGTATGTAAAGGCATCCAATGATGGTTATGTTCCAGGCTCTATGTATGCAGGCTTTACTTACAAAAGTTTCAAGTCATATGAGCTAGCTAAAAAATATTTTAATATAGCGGTCGAGCAAGGCGAACCAGGGGGATATGCACAAATCGGTGACACCAATTTACTTCAAGGGAATCCGAGTGAAGCTGAAAAGTATTACCTGCTCGGTGCAAATCTTAATGAGCCATTTTCAGGTAATGGGCTTGCTACCTTCTATTTTGAGATCAAGAAAGATGATGCAAAGGCATGTTTTTGGGCAAAAAAAGTGGTCCAATTTAAAGACATCGACCAAGATAATCTCGTTTTAGCAAAGAAAAACTTGGTAACATATTGTAAAGCGGCTGGAATTCCTATCGCAAGTCCGTCGACAACTCCTGCTCCAAGTCCATCTAAGACTAAGGCGGCCACTCCTACGCCTTCAGTGACAGCAACTCCGAAGCCAATAGCTTCATCTGACTCATTCAAAGTTAGCGCACCTGTGGCGGCGAATGCGCAAATCGACGAAATTTTTGGCCGTGCCTTTAAAAACGGACTTAGCTATTGGGTTATTCCCCTTACAAATGTTAAAGGTGCGAAGGTTCCCGAAATCACCACTATTCAATTCCGACTCATCGGCTATCCCGATGCTGGCTGGCTTGATGTTCCATACAAGTTAAAGACGGATCCAGATTTTGGGACCGTCTACGCAGAAGTCGATGATTTTCTCTTTGATGCGATTTTTAAAGATATAAAGTATTGCCCAGAATTCCGTGCAGCCCGTGAGGAAAACGGAAAGATTGTTCGAATATGGAATAAAGGAAAGCCCGATTGCGCCACAGATTACAACCCATAGCCAGCAAGGGAAGGTAGCAACCCGGTAGCAACCGGAATGTTGCTATTGATCGCGATTTTGGTCATTGAGCGTTTCCCAAACCTCAAAATCGATGTATTGTGGGGTTTAAGTAGTGCGTAAACCGTTACTTCCGTTAACTCTTAATCACCGGGTCGGGGGTTCGAGTCCCTCACCACCCACTTACAAGCGTAAGTGTTACCGAGTAAGTACTCTCAAAAGTCGAAAGACTTGGTGAGTAGGAATCAGTAGGTCCTTCCTTATGGGAAGGTTTCAAATGTTAGTAAATGAATGGGTTGAATCTTTTTGGGCTGTTCTCAACGTTCGCCCTAAAACTCTCCACGATTATAAGCGCCTCTACAAACGTCACCTAGCGCCCTCTATCGGGGCATATGAGATTGATGCCGTACCTCCTATGGTTTTACAGCAAAAACTTCTCTCCTTACCTCCTCAAACCTCACGACATTGCTTGATGTTGGTGAAAACTATTTATCGAGAGGCAAAGCTGTATGGGGTTTGTGTCGTAAATCCGGCTGATGGTCTCAAGACTCCCAAGATTCAAATCTCAGACAAGAAGTTTTTAACTTGGAATGAAGTAGATGCCATTGACTGGGGTCGATATAACGAACAGGTTCGTTTCTTATCCCTTCATGGACTTCGATGGAGTGAGGCAGCAGCCATCAGGGAATCTGATATCAGAGATGGATTTGTCTGGATATCCAAGACGGTTAACGGTGCCTGCAAATCAAAGAGCAGTGTTCGCAAAGTCCCTTACCTTGGACACTTTTCGCAGTTGCCTTTGACATACAAGCCACTTCAAAAATGTGCCAACAAGCAAGGGGTTACAGTCCACAGCTTTCGCAGAACCTATGCCTATCTACTAAAGACAGAAGGCATTCACGTAACTACCGCACAGAAACTATTAGGTCATTCCGACCCATTGATGACACTGAAGGTATATACATCGGTTTTAGATGATGAAATAGATGCCGCCGGAGTGGCTCTTGCTTTAAGGATTGCAATCAAATGAATAACATAATTGTCGCTTACTTACGTTAAGGCTACCCATGAAATATTCTCAATGTAATGAGAAAGGAGTTTCCACTTGGGACCAGAAGAAAAACTTCCATAGGTAGTGACTTCCTGGTAAAATACAAGTATTCGGGCTAGTTCGCTTCGGTCTTAAGCCCCACCGAGGAAAATCAAAAACTTTCAGTAGGGTCAATTGCCCTGCCATAAACAAGAGGAGGCGTAATGCCAAGAATCTATAGACCATTTACCGAACACACTTCCGAGCAGATGTGGGCAAAGTTGTCACTGCTCAATTCAGGGAGGATAAGTCGGAACGGATTCGAGCTGAGCCTACATATGCGACTTTTCCTACTCGGATTGGGACGAGTATCCAATAAGGGCCATGCCCCCTTCAATAAGGGGGAAATCCAAGAATTGCTGCAGCGACCAGACGGGAGTGTATTTGTCGCGAAGCACATTCGGAATCAAATCTTGCTTCTAGTGAGAGTTGGGTTACTTGCCGCTCCCTCAAACATCCGCTGTTTGCTCTATCCGAAGGAACTAATAGTTCTAACAACTGAGAAAAAGAATGTTGAACTGTGCCCAGAACATGGAACTCATAATTCCTGGAGTTCGCTTAACAATGATTGGGCACCTGACTACCTACCAGAGGTACCAAAGTTGGAACCTGTAGTTCCCCAAGTAACAGTTGAGGATGATATCTCTGATTGGTTTTCAGACTTTTCATCAGTTGGTGATGGAACTTATGGTTCCTAGTAAGAGCCGTGTTTACACAGAAAATTGTGTTTTTGTATCTCTATACATAAATAATATCTCTATATATAAATTATTAATAGAAAGTACTTCGTACTTTCTTAATGGTATTTATGAGATAAAAACAAATAATTATCTAGAGATACAACCGCCGAATTTAACGGTTGACTTAACGCCAAAGTACGAGAATAAGGTGCCATTATTTAGAGACCTACCCTTACGGGTGGAGAGCCCCCTGATTGTGTCCCATTCTCTTACTATGGATAGTGATTGGGCTATCTGATGGGATACCACCTAACTCATAAAAACCCCATTACTAGAGAAAATTTGGCACAGGGAGTTCAGATATGTCCCACCTGCTACAAAAACTTTGCATCCGATGATGCTTGGGAGAAACATTGGGAGAGAAAAAATCCCCGAGGTCAGCAATGTCTAAGCCCTGAAGAGGTGGGATTAATTCCTTTTACGAACACTCACGGTTCCACTGTATATCGGACTAAAACAAGGTGAGGACTTCGCTGATGCCCAGTCAACGGACTGGCCCTTCCAAAGTCACTCACCCTGTCTAGTAAGTGTTAGGCAACTAGAGCAATAAGCGAATAGGGCAGGCCCTATGCCCTACAAACGGAACCTTTTCTAGAGTGCCGACATTAATATGTTGCCAATAAAAGAAAGTACTTTCCCAACAAAAATTATAAACACCATTACAAATATCCACTTGGTGTAATTTTCAATTAACTCAAGATTCTTTTCAATACTATTGTTATTGTCCATAACCAGACTTTAGGCACTTTTAGCTGGCATTGCTACCCCTGCTCTATTGGCCAACATCTCCGAGTTAAAGAAGAAAGGGAATGCGTCCGTATCTATTTCTCGCAGGCGATTCCGTCTTTGTCTCTATCTGACTTCTTGTTGGCGTTGTACAGAGCCTTGTCGTACTTCGGTTCCTTCTTCGTAGCACCGCCAGAGTTCACCGCCCCAGGGAGGGCAACTCCCCCAGGGTAAACTCTGTTAAGTTCTGTGCAATTCTTGAAAACTTTGGCTGCTGCATGACTAGTTGGCATCAAGCCAATAGTCACGCCCAGGAAAATGAATGCAGTGAATATTCTCTTCATTTCATTACCTTACTCAACTCTTCCACCTTTGCCAATAATTGGGCTCCCCAAGCTCCTTACGCCTTTTTCTTTTTTAAACGTTCAGAAATTGTTCCATCCCAATCATCTTGCTCGGAAACAATCATATCTTCCCCTACCCGCCACTCTACTTTGAACCTGTCTCCTCCATTTCTTCCGCCTTTAATGCAAACCCATCCTTCTTTCTCGCGCATTGGAAGATATACACCTTCCCAAAGTGAAACCCTGTCCATAAATTCAAGCCGATTAGGTGCGACATTAGAAAATTCTTTTGCATATTGCTTTGCGGCTTCCTTATCTTCGATGAATTCGTGGAGGCTAAGAATCCTTTTGCCTGCGCCCTGCTTTATGATTTGCATTCTGGGTTCTTTAGAACCAAAAATCCCCACTTCCTATCAGCTCCTTCTAAAGAAATCTCTTTGTAAACCGGACAGATGCCCAAGAAAGTGCGCACAAAGTTAAGCCACTAAATATGGAATAAATAACAAATCGATTCACTATCCAAGCGGTGTCTCGCCATAGTTCAAACGAGTAAACATTTCTAAAAAACCAACTAGGTTGGAAAAGGAATCCGATTACAAATATGATTCCGTAGAAAGTTCTGTGTTGCCAGGTGCCTAGATTTATCTTCCTCATCTGACAAAGGTACTCCTACAGGGTTAGCCTCTCAGTCACTCATATAACAGAAAATTTTGTGTCGACTATATAGAGGTGTATTCAGAGGTTATTTAATAACCCGGGGTCAAAATGTTCTCTCCGTATATAGCCCTCCTCTTGTATCCAAACAAGGGGCAAGTACACTCAAAGTATGGAACTCATAATATTTTGGCTGATTCTCTCAATTCTTGCAGGTGTCTATGCTGGCTCAAAAGGGCGTTCTAAATTTGGTTGGTTTTGTATCAGCTTCTTCTTGAGTCCCTTGATTGGGTTTATAGCCCTTGCTGTGCTTGCTCCACATTCAACACAAACTATTGCACTTGCACCCAACCCAACTAGAGACAAATTACTTGAGATTAAGCAGCTCCTAGACGAGGGCTTAATAAGTCAAAATGAATACGTGTCTAGAAGGAAAGTAATTCTCGAGAGCGCTGACTGATTGTCAGTCAGTAGGTGTAACTGACACATACTTGAAAGACAGTAGTTCCTCTTTTATTGGTAGGCACACAAGTGTTATAATTAAGAATGACAGAAAGTGCGACGCCAAATTTCTGCAGTTCGTGTGGTACGGCAATAAAGGCTAATTCGGCTTTTTGCGAAGGTTGCGGTATTTCCCTCACCTCTAGTAATTCACCAGTCAAGACTTTTTCCGATGAATCAATCAGAAATAGTTTGAAAAGTTATGAGCGCAAATACAACGTCAGTTGCCTTGAGTGTGGATATAGCGGTTTCGCAGGAATTACAAGATGGAAAAAGAAGAAATTAAGAAACATTACGCTTATTGTTTTTGGTGCATTCCTCATTCTGTGCGCTTATTTATTCAAGAGTTCTGTATTTGCTTATGTTGGTGGAGGAGTTTTAGCCTGGGGTGGATTTGAGCTCTCGTCTTTTGGAAAGATAGTTATTTGGGTGATGTGCCCAAATTGTTCTCAAGAACTGGGTCCCATAACAAGTGACATTGGGATTTGAATAAAACTCCCTGAAGAGTCCTCGACATGATTCACACAATTGAGTGATAGGCTTGTCACAGATAGTTAGTCAGTGGCTCAAATCAACCTAAACAGGCTCTTTTCATATCCGTAATGGCAAGCAATATTAGTGGTTTTAGATTGGCATCAATATTTGAGAGATTGCGGCCATTGAACGCCGTCAAAGTATAGGCAGCTTTACTTGCATAATCATATGTTGAGTCTTTTGCTGCTAGCTGGGCAAAAATGCGCGCAGCTGCTTCGGTAATAATTATGCTGCCCTCAGACTGAAAATTATTGTCATTAACTATCCCAGAAGTCCAAGCACTGCAAGCGGCAGACTTAAGTGTCTGAACTTCATTAATTCTCGCTTGGGCTTCGGCTTGGGCTTGGCTCTCCTTATCAACTCCACACCCCGTGAGGACTAGGCAAACTGCTAACAAATAAAATGAACGCTTCATTTAAAATAGTCTATTCGACACTTCTTTTATTAGCCAGATTGGCTAAGTAATGGCTAATGAGTAACCCTAAGGAGCTTATAGTTCACATAGCTCGTGTTGTTTCTTTTAAAGACCGAGTATCTCTCTTTTTTTCTTATCAAACTCATCACGAGTTATTAGGTCCTTTTCTAGCAGCTGTGCAAGTTTTTCTACTTGTGCAACGGGGTCAATAATCGTCTGATTGGCCGTTCCTTTGGAAATTAGCTCCCTGACAGTTGAAGCAATTTTTGTTGCTTCAACGCCAACTTTAAAAGTCATAGTGTTCCCACTCGCATACACAGTCACAGTAGGAAGAATCCCCTTGGATATTTCCACAGAAGTAATATTTTTGACTGGAATCTCTTCATTAACATTCCCTGTCCAGCGCTTTTGAAACTTAGCTACTCGGTCATTAAAAATCGCCCCGAAAGGCATATTGAGAGTACCTTTCTCATCATCGTTAGGTAAACATTTAAAAACATAAATGGCTTCCGTCACATTAAACCCAGAAAGAGTCGCTTTCTCTCTAGCTTTTCCTTCTGATTTGTCTTGTACTTCTGAGAGCCTTTCTTCCTTCTTTCTCTGCTTCTCACCAACTGCTTGCAACACTTCTGCCTTTTCTTCCGGCGTCTTTTTAAATATTCCCATAACGAAATTATGCCGTGCTTTAGTATTGAAATACAGCCTTTGATTAGTTAATATTCCCTACAAAGGACTGTTGGTAGAGCACGGTGACTTACTGAGCGAGTTAAAGCGAGTTCAGTAAGGGCTGTTAGGTAGGTTTGAGCGTGAGCGAAAAATACCTAACACACTCTTAATCACCGGGTCGGGGGTTCGAGTCCCTCACCACCCACTGCAAGTCGGGAGAATCCCGAATACTTTAGAAATGCTCAACGCACTTCCTGTTACTGGTATTTTCTTAATCCAGCACGTAACCGTATTCAATCGAATCAGCCTTTAAGCGCTTCAACATGCCTTCGATAGCTTCAACAAACTCTGGTGAGTTAATCTGAGTTTTCCATCGACCAGTAGATGCAAGATCACCGTTCATTTTCTCTTGGTGAAATGCGCGCATTAAAGGCTCATCTTCTATTTCAAGGAAATCCAAGATCCTCTTATAGCTCTGTTCTGGTGTGTTACTTACTAAATCTTCTAAATCAATAGTTAAGAGTTGACCTTTGGGAATATAACTCTGCCCTAGGTGTCCTGCTCTTAATCTATTCTCAATCCATTCAACCCCTTCAACGGGTGTTGAGGGTCCCCAATCTTTTGTCAAAAGAGATGCAATGACATCTCTGGGATCGCGCCTCATAACAATAAAACGTGCGTGGGGATTTAGGGCTAGTAGATGGCGAGCATAAGAAATATTCATTGGTGTGGTCTCTGTCCAATATTTCTCATTGGTAGTTGAATCAAATTGGGAAGATATAAATTCATCCATGAATCGAGAACCAGCACGTGTTGGATTTCTGGTCAACAACTTTTCGAATCGAGTAAGGATTTTTTCCAAAACATCTTTGCTTATCCCGGCATGCAAGCCTGGGCCATGAGGTGGTTTTCCGTCGATCTCCCACCACTTCTGCCAGATTTTTTCTTTGAACTCTTGTAAGCGCTCTTCTCGAAGTTGGGTGGTGCGCTTCTTTCTATTTCTATATGTTCGATAATGCAGGATCGAGATTCCCTCAAGATCTGAGAGCCTTGAGCTTGGGGACCCATAGATTACATCTAGCAATCCACCTCTATTTGCAAGAAATTTAATCTCTGTGGGATTACTCGTTCTAATCTGAGAATGCTCATTCAAGAGATCGCCGAGAATGGTTGTTCCACTACGGCCCGTTCCCCCGATGAACAGGGGTGTTGGCTTGTGAGTTCTCGGTGAATGCGCCACACGCGCAGGTTATCGTCACTTAGCAATAAAACTATGCATACTCTAATCAAATGAGTCAACATTTCATCCCAGTCTTTTCAGGTGGCACTGGGCGAAGTGGAACAACGGTTATTGCCAACTGTCTTCATCGCCATCCAGAATTTCATACAAGCATGCCCCGCGAAATTCGATACCTAACCGACCGGGCTGGTTTGCTAGACCTGAACTTTGGAAGACCTTTAGCTTTTGAAGCAAGTGCACGCGAGTACCTAAATAGAATATTTCTCAAAACTTATTTTCTCCTTGGCAAGAACGAGAAGAGGGTCTTTAAAGAACGTATGCACAAACACTGGTGGAGTCAGGTGGGAAAGAGTGGAAATCCACGAGGGCTAGTGCAGGCAATTACTCCTGATGAACTAGATCAAGCCCTCAATAAATTTGAGACCAACGCTTCTGAAGATTTTCTGATCGCCTCTCAAAATCTTTATTTCGATCTGAGTCTGGCGCAACTAAAAGGTAAATCAGTCAGATTTTTTGCAGACTCGACTCCCCTCAATATTCAAAGCGCAGACCGCATATCAATGCTTTTACCTGATTCACTCTTTATTAATATGGTTCGTGATGGCCGCGATGTCGCGCTTTCTGTAAGTAAAGAAAAATGGGGGCCAAAAACTCCAGAATCGGGCTTGGAGTGGTGGAAGGCGAGAATTGAAAAATCATTCTTAGCCTTGGCAAAAATACCGCAGGGTAATCACATCACGGTACGTTTAGAAGATTTCATAGTGCGCGAGCGTGAAGAAACACTTCATCAGATTCTCACATTCTTGGATTTGCCCGAACATCCCAATTTACGAAGGTATTTCGACGAGTTTCTGTCTCAAAATAAGATGTCGCAAGGAAAATGGAAGTCAGCAGTTAAGAATCCACATGCATTCCAAAATAGATATGAGCAAATATTGGCTGAACTGAGTGCCAAAGGTATAAAGATCGCTCAATACTATTGAAAAGTTAGCTGATCAAGATTCGGTAACCATTAATTGCAATAATCGCTATCGCAACTAAAAGTCCCAGCTTTTTGCGTGGCAACCTCTTAACAACTCGCGCTGCAATTGGCGCCATTAGCGTTCCACCTAGTGCCAGGCCCCCTACTACGCTCCAATCAATCTCTACGCGATTAATATTTAAAAGAAATCCCACACTTGCTGCTACAGCCACAATAAACTCAGATGCGCTTACAGTTCCAATAACTTTTCTTGGCTCTGTGCTAGTAGTTGAAAGCAAAGTTGGAGTAACTACTGGACCCCAGCCTCCACCACCAGCAGCATCAATAAAACCACCGGTGAAGCCAAGATATGTCAAGAAGCGTGGATTTTTAATCTCAACAAGGTTTGCTTGTTGATTTGTGAATAGGTTTCTATAAAGAAGCAGAAAGCCTAAAAATAGGAGCAGGGTTGAAATAAATATTTTGCCATTTGCCAAGTCAATAAAAGAGAGAAAAGTTGCACCTAAAAATGCACCAATGCCACCGGGAATGGCTAACCGAAGCAATATATTTTTATCTATATTTTCTGCATGCCAATGTGATGCACCTGAAGCCAAGGTTGTACAAATTTCAGCGATATGCACGGCGGTCGAAGATAGAGCCGCTGATGCACCAAGAGTAAGTAAGAGTGTCGAACTGAGTAGTCCAAAGCCCATTCCCAAAGTGCCATCGACTAATTGAGCAACCGATCCTGCTAGTGCAAATAGAATCCAGTTCATTGGATGACCTCCATAATTAATTTTACTGATTCCAATAACGGTTTTGTTCCATCGATTACAAGTTCTGGGTTACTTGGAACTTCATACTCCTGACCAATACCGGTGAAATTAGGAATTTTTCCACTATCTGCTTTTTTATAAAGTCCTTTTGGATCGCGGGCTCTGCAGATTTCAATAGGGGTATCAATAAAGATTTCTAAGAACTCTCCCGCTTCAACCAAACTGCGCGCCCGTTGTCTATCTGTCTCAAAAGGACTAACTAGAGCTGTAATCACAATTAACCCTGCGTCAACCATCAACTTTGCTACTTCAGAAACTCTACGAACATTCTCTGCTCTATCTTCCGGCGTGAAACCTAAGTCCATGTTCAATCCTGATCGCAAGTTGTCACCATCTAGGACATAAGCATGAAAACCTTGTGCATGCAGTTGTGTCGCCAACTCATTAGCAATTGTGGATTTACCTGATCCAGATAATCCAGTGAGCCAAATAATCTGCGCCTTCTGTGATTTTTGCAGTGCACGGTCACCTCGCTGGACCTCATAAGCCTGCTGCGTGATGTTGGTGCCTCTGCGCAGTGAATGCTCGACCATTCCCGCGCCAACGGTTTGTTGAGTTAGGCGATCGATAATTACAAAATTTCCGTACTGTCGTGATTGGGAATACGGCTCTAAGGCAATCGCACGATCTGTTGCGATCTCAACAAGACCAATCTCATTGACCTGCAGAATCTGGGCAGGCTTTTCCTCACGCGTGACAACATCTAGCACGTATTTAATTTTGGAAACCGTTACTGGCACTTGGGTGGGGCCAGAAATCAATAGATAGGAACGGCTAGTTATGAGTGGCTCTTCATGCAGCCAAACGATTTTGGCCTGATAGCGATTTGATATCTCTAATTCATTTGCACTATTGATAATGACATCGCCTCGTGTGGCATCAACATCTGGTTCAAGCACCAGTGTCACCGACTCCAAATTACCGGCCGAAGCTTTTTCGTTTTTGTAGCTAACAATCTTTGCAATCTTCGCCTTTTGTTTGGATGGAAGGACAATGACTTCATCACCTGCAGTAAAGCCAGCGCCGTGAACAGTTCCGCAGACTCCGCGAAAATCTTCGGCCCTGGAAATCATTTGAATATCCATTCGGGAATCACTGCCAATAATTGCTGGATGATTCCATCCCTGAATCGCATCTAACAAAGTTTCACCTGAGTACCAATTCATGGCAGCACTTGCGATAGTGACATTGTCACCATTGAGCGCACTCATTGGAATAAAACGAACATCGCTTATTCCTAGATTCGCAAATAACGGGCTTAGCTCATTGTGAATCTGGTTATAAATTTCTTGAGAATATCCCAGCGCATCAAGCTTGTTAATTGCAACGATGATTCGATTGACTCCCATAATTGCGCAGATGGTGGAATGGCGAAGAGTTTGTGTGCGCACACCTTTAGTCGCATCAACAAGTACCAACCCAATGTCAGCTCGTGAAGCTGCCACAACCATATTTCTGGTGTACTGCTCATGTCCTGGAGCATCCGAAATAATTAAGCGTTTTCCGTCACGAAGTGACATAGAACGATATGCCACATCGATAGTAATGCCTTGTTCACGCTCTGCTTCTAATCCATCGGTCAAAAGACTGTAGTCGACTTCTCCAGAAGAAATTGTTGAGCCGCTGCGGCGAGTAAAGCGTGCAGCACTGATTGTGTCGTGCGGAACGCTGTCGGTTTCTACCAATAAACGCCCTATTAGCGTGCTCTTTCCATCGTCAACACTGCCGCAGGTCAGCAATCTGATTACCGATCTAGACATTAGAAATATCCTTCAGTCTTTTTCTTTTCCATAGAATCTTCGCCAGCTCCATCGATTAAACGTGTAGCACGTTCAGAAAGTTTAACTTGCAGAACTTCTTCTACAACGTCTTCAATAGTTAGTGCATTTGAATCAACTGCTGCCGTTAATGGGTAGCAGCCAAGGGTTCTAAAACGCATAGTGCGCATTTGCGGAGTTTCACCATCTAGTAAAGGAAAACGATCATCATCGACCATAATCCATTGATCTCCTCGTGCAACCATGGGGCGTGGTTTAGCAAAATACAAAGGATTTACTTCAATTTTTTCTTGCAGTATGTACAGCCAGATATCTGATTCAGTCCAATCTGAAAGCGGAAAAACACGCATCGTCTCTTGAGATGCAAGACGAGTGTTATACGAGCGCCACAGCTCTGGCCGTTGTGCTCGGGGATTCCAAGAATGTCCTGTGCCTCTGACGCTAAAGATTCTTTCCTTTGCCCGAGATTTTTCTTCATCGCGTCGTGATCCACCAATTGCTGCATCAAAGCCATGTTCATCTAATGCCTCACGCAAAGCAACAGTCTTCATGACTCGCGTGTATTCAGAAATACCTGAAGTAAAAGGATTTATTCCAGCTAAAACTCCAGCTTGGTTAGTGTGAACTATGAGATTTGCTTGGGCATCAGCGACGACCTGATCGCGAAATGCAATCATCTCTTTAAATTTCCAGGTTGTGTCCACGTGCAATAAAGGAAAAGGAATAGGCGATGGATAAAAAGCTTTTTTAGCTAAATGCAAAAGTACTGACGAGTCTTTACCGATGGAATACATCATGACGGGCTTACCGAATGTGGCGGCAGTCTCTCGAAGAATTTCGATGGACTCGTCCTCAAGATTCTTGAGGATTTGGGCGCTTTCCTTCACTATCAAATCGTACTTGCGCTGCTTCCAAACCCGCCCTCTAGAGGTTGTGATCTGCGCAAGTGGGTGATTCTCTCCTGCACATGGTCGGATAAAGCCCTAAATTGAAACTGAGAAGGTAAATGAAATAGAACTGCATGATTCAAATTACTTTTGCGCAACGTTGACATCCAGTTTTCTTCAAAAGCTAGTGAATTCTCGCCGCCAATTAAGTTGAATTGCAAGCAGCCCTTCATGCTGGCAGTTGCGGGGATTAGGTGGGCCTCAAAAATTCGCGAGAGCGGGATAACCTCCAAATTTGAGCCATCAAAGGATGAGAGGCGACCTCTTAATGTTTTCCACGTAATAGTTATGTGGGTCTCGTTAACCGCGACTATGCCATCGACGCCATGTGCTTCCATAGGTGAATCGTAAGGGTTAGTCCCCCATTGGCAACTCACATAGACTTCTAAGATTCGTGTCCGGTTCAAATCTGAGCCTAGGTCGTACAATTTGGTAATTACTCAAACAGATTAGGACCCCTGCGATGCGTACGCGTTCACTTAAATTCCTCCTAGCCACAATGTTGGCCGTATTTGGACTTGCCTTAAACATCAGCGCACCAGTTGCTAGCGCGGCTGAGTCGTCCTCTAGCAAAGCCCTTTCTTATTCTTCTTATCGATCAAGTGACTCTGACCAATATTCTTCATCCCGCTCCAAGGAATCCGATCACTCGTCAGAATCTGAAGAGTGCGAAGATGACGATGACGACTCAGATGGTCACAGTTCATCTGCCCCAATCATTAGTTCTTCAAAGAAAAGTATTTCAATCCCAGTAAAGGCATCTTCAAGCAGTAGCCATGACTCGGAAGATGGCGATGACGATGAAGAAAATTGTGGAAATGGTGGGGGCGGCGGAGATTCTCCCGCAGAAATCTTAAAGCGTGTTCCAAAAACTGTTGGTAAACCAACTACTTCTTCATGTACTACTGCCGCAGCTACACTTTCTTGGACAGCTGTAATTTCACCAGGTTACGCAGTAGTTGATAAGTACCGTGTTCGTTATTCATCAAATGGCGGAACTACATGGACCACATCATTAATTGAACCAACTTCAACCACTTTAACGATCGCTGGCTTAACTGCCGGATTAACTTATATTTTCCAAGTTGCTGCACATAATGCAAATGGTTACGGTGCATGGTCAGCGTCAACAACTGGCTGTACATTGACTGCGGTTATAGGAACAACATTTACTTACACTCTGGGCGGTCTCGCAAATGTTCCGCTCCTAGCCCCTACAGATCCATATCCAACACTCGCTGTTGACTATCAAGGTGATGTCGCAATTGTATCCCGACCAGTTATCGCACTTGCAGATGACTCAGGAACATTCCTAAAAGGTACTTTTACCTACGATTTGTATGTAAGCCTTCCAACGCGCGTAGGTGGCTACACATTTAATGTGACTGGCGGCTCTGCACCTGTATCACTTGGACAGGCAACTTTAGTTACTGGCGTAGGTCATCCAACATCATTTTCAACAATTAGTTTCTTCTACTCCTTCTTCCAGGTTTACGGTTTCACCATTACTTCAGGAAGCAACTTAGCGATTACAGTAAATCCTCTTCTTTAAGGTTAATTAGTTAAAGAGAAGTACCGCCAACCAGCTCCCGATAATGATGAAGGGGCCGAATGGCACGGTAGTTTTGGATGATGCTCTCTTTGTGATCAATAAGACGATTGCAAAGAGAGCAACTCCCAAACAAGCAAATATTGTTGCTGCGATTAAGTGCGCGGGAGTAAATATTCCAAGTGTAAGACCCGATAAGAAAAATAGCTTTACATCACCAGCTCCGAAACCCCCACGAGCTATGAGATATAGAACCAGAGAAATTAAAAAAGAAATTATTGCTCGACCAACAGGTTGGCTAAAAATCCCAAAATCGTGTCGATAAATCGCATATGCAGTAATGATAATCAGAGTTGCAATTGTCGCAGGATAAATCATGCGGTTAGGTAATCGCTTGTTACGAAAATCTTCAATCAGCAAAGGATAAGAAACGATTGCATATGGCAATAAAACTGCAGTAACAATTGTGAATTTGAACTTGAGCAGAACAAGTACGGGAAGTATTAAATGGGAAAGAGTGAGTAAGACCTGTTGAAGCAGCACTATTGGCTTCCAAATGCCCGCATAATTGAAATAACTGCAGGCCCAAGAATGATCATCAAAACTGTTGGCAAGAAACAAAGCATGATCGGAGCCAAGATCTTTACCGGTACTTTCTGACCTCGCTCTCGAGCCCTTTCACGGCGGGCAGAGCGCATTTCTTTTGATTGTTCGATCAACACATTGCCTACTGGAATACCAAATCGATCTACCTGCATCATTGCACTCACAAACTTTTGCACATGTTCTTCTTGGGTGCGCTCGGCCATAGCTGCAAGTGCATCAGAGCGTGATTGTCCAAGCTGAACTTCGGCCGTCACGCGGGCAAACTCCTCGGCAACTGGACCATTCTGTGTGTCTGCAACCTTAGAAAGTGCAGCAGGAAAAGCAAGACCGGCGCTCACGCACATTTGCAGCATATCGATGGCATCGGGCAGAGTGTCAGCCAACATCTCTTTGCGTTTAATAACTCGGTTTTGTAGCAAAATATCTGGAATAAAGAAGCCCATAAAAATCGCGAAGATACTAAAAAGTAGGCTACCAAAGCTCTTATCTTTAGCAATCAAATAGAGATAACTGACAATAAAACTATTGAGAGCAAAAATGATTTTACGTCGAATAAGTGAAAAGTAATCACTCTCTTTCCAGTTACCCGCCTGGTCAAGGAGATTCTCAAGTTTATTTCTATACTTTATTCCTGTAATTCTCTGCAGGAAACGCTCAACATCGGGCAAAAAATATGCAACAAAAACAACTGCGATAAAAATTGGGGCAAGTTGTATATTGCGAATTAATAGGAGAAAAAACCCTAATGAGAATCCAACTACCGCAAATATTATTTTGCGTTGTACCAGGGTGGAATATTTCTTATTCTCCCAATCGCCAGAATTAACAAGCAACTGCTCTAACTTAGAACGATATCGATCCTTAACAAGTCGGTCTCCATAAGAACCAACAATCAACTTTGCCATATTAACTTGCTTCGAAACTCTCTTGACGCTGGCCTTACCGGCGAGTTGATAGGCACGCACAATTTCGAGTCTGCGGATTCGCATTCTAAATGCGCTAACTGCCTGGATCCCCATGCTTGATGCTCTGTAAACACTAACTGCCACCAAAATGCCCGCTACTACCGGGAGAAGATTAAAAAGTATGTCGATCATATTTTAATCTCTACTATCTTTTTCATCCAAGCCCATCCGATGCTGAGCGAAATTCCAATAATAATGAGTAAGAAAATGCCTGCCGGATCTGTCCAGAAAACTTTCACGTATTCACGACGGGTTAGAAATAGGAAAGAGAAGATTCCAATTGGCAATGCAATCAATACATAGGCAGAGAGTTTGCCCTCAGCTGAAAGTGTTTTAACTTCTCGGCGAATTTCGGCGCGGGCCTTTACGGTTTCAAATGTCGTCGTCAAAATCGTTGCCATACTTCCACCCACTACGCGCTGAATAGACAATGCGGTAACCGCCCACCGCAAATCTTCACTATCCATACGTTCAGCTACGCCCATGAGCGCTTCATCAATAGGTGTTCCTACTCTGATTTCGCTGATAGATCGTCTAATTTCGCGGGCAACTTCACCTTTTGTATCCGATGAATAGGCTTCTAAACCTTGTGGCAAACTCAAACCCGCACGCAGCGCACTTGCCAAAATATTTAGAAGTTCGGGCAATTCTTCAGCAAATTTCAGTTTCTGCTTCGTGCGAATGTTATTTATAATTGCGTTAAAGCCAAGGGGTAGCAGTGCACTTGCCAAAATTATTGCTAAAACTGGTGAATGCAACATCAAAGAAAACAGCACGACCAAAAAGACCCAAACACCAATGAATATGCGGATCACAGTTTCATATTTAAGTTCGCTATGAATAAGCTCAAGGCGAGATCTGATCGCATTTTCTACTCTGTTGGGTATAAAACTGTAGGACGTAATAGAGATTCGAACTCTGTTCGAGGCTTTACGCACCCGACGGTATGAATATTTTTGAAGAGTTTGTACTCGGGCTAACTGCTGCTCGCGATTACGTACTCTGCGATAAATATTGGTGAGCAGGAGGTAGAGAATAATCGCTGCAAATGTAGCCAAAACTACTTCAACATATACATTTTGATTTAGGCGAAGCTCACCTTCAAGTTCTGGAGGTGTTGATCCTGCTGTGGGGTCTAACTGTTCCGCCAAAATTTCGCGATAGGTTGCAATCAAAGTAGTAATGTCATCGACACCATAATAATTTCCACCGCTGGCTTTAGTGATTGCGGTCAAGATCTCTTTCTGCCCTTGTGCCACTTGAATTCCAATAGCATTGACGGGAATCCCGGCGGTAGTTGCTTGAATCAGTAATTCATCCAATTTTAAAACACTTGTTGTATCTTCGCCATCACTGAGCAGAACTAACTGACCAGGCCGATTAATAGTACTTATCGAAAAGGCTGCCGCAACAGCGTCATACATAGATGTGTCGCCTACGGCGAAAAGTGAATCAATCTGGCGCAGCGCTTGATCGAAATCCAAAGTTGGTTGCAAAGTTGTGAAGACTTCTTCGCTAAAAGAGACGATTCCGACCGGTTGATCTTTTTGCAAACTATTTACTATCTGAGTAACAGCTTCCTTGACCGCTACTAATTTTTTAGCCTTCATAGAACCGCTGGTATCAATAACAAAAATTATTGGCGCTTTGGTAGGTGCGGCCTGAATAGCGGGGGTGTTCAGCCAGAAAACTGCGAGAAGAATTGCGACAACATATTTGCGCATCTAATTACCTAAGCAGATTAGAGGCCGACGCATGCCCCCGTCGAGGATTGTTATTGTGGAATGGAATACCAGTTGCTACAAGGTCACCCGGGTGCTTGCTGGCTGGATCATCGTTGTAGTTGAAAGCGTAGATATCTTGCATCTGTATGACGCTGCCTTCAATTCCGACAACTTCACTGATTTGGGTGATTCGGCGTGAACCATCACGCATACGATTTTGCTGAACTATCACATCAATCGCCTCAACGATTTGTTGGCGAATAAATTCAACTGGCAGATCCATTCCTGCCATTAAGACCATTGTCTCAATACGCGTCAGTGCATCGCGAGACGTATTTGCGTGCACTGTGGTTAGAGATCCTTCATGGCCAGTATTCATTGCTTGCAACATATCCAGTGCAGCAGCATCACGGACTTCACCAATAACAATGCGGTCTGGGCGCATACGCAGAGAATTTCGAACTAAATCACGAATGGTTACTTGGCCCTTACCTTCAGTATTGACTGGCCGAGATTCCATACGCACTACGTGCGGCTGGGACAACTGCAATTCTGCAGCATCTTCAATCGTAATAATGCGTTCTTCTTTACCTATAAATGATGAAAGCACATTCAACGTTGTTGTCTTTCCAGAACCAGTACCTCCGCTGATTACCACGTTAAATTTTCCCGACACGCAATTTTCTAACAGTTGCATTGCTTCTATTGAAACAGTCCCAGTTGCGATTAAATCTTTAACCGTAAAAGGATCTTGAGAAAACTTACGAATGGTTAAAGATGATCCATCCAAGGCGATCGGTGGTACCACTGCATTAACACGGCTACCATCAGCTAAACGCGCATCAACCATTGGACTAGATTCATCGATACGGCGGCCAACCTGACCAACGATGCGCTCGATGGTACGGCGAAGATGATCCTCCGATGAAAACTTGAGGTCAGTTTGAGTTATTCGCCCCTTCATTTCAATAAAGATTCGATCAAAACGATTGACCATAACTTCAGTAATATCTGGATTACGCAGAAGTGTCTGCAATGGCCCTAGACCCAAGATTTCATCGACAATGTTTTGTACAAGTTCTGCTCTGTCATAACTAGTCAACGAACGCTGGCTGGAAGAGATAACCGAAGCAATTGCTTCATACACATGTTGCTCAAGCACATCTTCTTCAACCTGGCCTGAATAAAGTTGTTGGCCCAAGGATTGAATGAGAGTTTCCAAAACCTGATTCTTGATGCTGTTATCACTTGCCACTGGTTGCTCGTAGCGAGGATTCAATTCCTCGGTCAACTTACTCAAATCGGGAAAGGATTTAGCTTTATCTGAATCACCTTGGCCAAGGCGCTGAGAAAGACTCATTTACTCTTTCTCCCAAAAATTCCACGCTTCTTGGCTTCATGTGGTCTAAAACTCAAATCTGTACGCACCGCTAAATCAATTATTTCGCGACTAACTGGGTGGCGTGGATTTTCAATTACCAATGGGATTCCACGGTTTGTGGATGCAGATACATCATTGCTTGAAGGAATCAAACTAGTGAAGGATTCTCCCACCATCTCCTCAACTTCACGCAATGACAAACCAGATTTAATATCACTACGGTTGAGTACAAACTCAAGTTTTGACTTATTAATATTTATTGCTTCTAATGTGCTTATAACTAGTTTAAGGTTCTTAATTGCAGGCATATCTAGAGTTGTTAAGAGAAAGCAACGATCAGCCTGATCAAAAACTCGCAAAATAACATCCGTGAATGCCGGAGGAGTGTCGACCACAATATAATCGTAAGAATTTCTTAATGAGTCGAGCAAAGTATCAATTAACTCCGTTGAGATAAATTCAATATCTGTTGGATTGGTCGGGGCTAGGAGAATATCTAGGTTTTTTTGTTGATTAACCATCAAAGAATTAATACCTAGTTCATCCAAGTTTGTTTGCATGCTAATGGCGTCACTAATGGTTTTCTTCGGTTCAATTTGCAGAGCAACGGCGATGTCACCAAACTGAAGATCAAAATCCAATAACGCAACTTTTGAATCAGTATGGGTAGCAAGAGCATGCGCCAAATTGACTGACAAGGTTGTCTTTCCACAGCCACCTTTTGCAGAAAAAACAATCAAAACCTTGCCCCGTGACATAACAGATCCGACCGATTTATTGACTTCCATTAGTTGCGCAGAGATTAATTGTGAGCGCTTACTTGCTGAAACCAATGCTGCAGCATCATCAGAACTGATAACTTCGCGAATTCCTGATCGCAAGGCTTCGCTCATTGTCGTTACATCTAAACGACTTCTAAGAAGGATAACTCCCAAACTTGGGCGGACTACACGAAAATGCTCGGCTACAACCCTTGCAGTTTCCATCTTTACGTTTGGCCCAATAATAATTAATTGGCTATTTGGATCAGCTGTCACTAAGTCGTAGAGCTCATAAGTAGAAGTTGTGACAACTACTTCTTCTCCAAGCGTGAACTGATATCGCTGCGACTCATCGCTCGTGTCAGTAAGAATAAGCGTCATTATTTATTGCTCTTTTCCGATTAGTTAAACAATGAATCGTCGGTGACTGGTGTTGAACTTCCGAAATCTACGCCTGCTGTTCGCAAACCAAAGTACAGAGATAATGTCTGAGATGCATGAACAAGACGTTTTGCCTGAAGTGGTGTGACTGCAACAGTGATAAGTGCCGAGGTATTACCACCGGATGCACCATCAGGTGTTTGCAGAACTTGACTACCCACTGCCAAAACCTGGGTACGTGGGATTAAAACTTGAGTGTATTTTGTGTTTCCACTTTGTCCCGTGACAAAAATTGTAATTTCAGAGCCAGGTTGTAAGAAACTTGCCACACGAGCCGGATCAGATAACGAAACCGTCACAGCTAACTGGCCATCTGGGATTACCAGTGCTCCTGTATTTGCTGCACTGACGCCGAAATTATTTTGGAGAAGTAACTGTCCTGGCTGCAATGTTTGAAGTGCGACTAGATCAGACTTGCTTGCATTGACTGAAGATAGAGCCTGTGTCGGCACCGCTTCTTGAGGGAATTGTTTCTCTTCGATATATCCCTGATTGATTGCCGAACCAAGTGCAGTTCCAATGGGGATCTGCTGAATTGCAATAAGTACTGCTGTGGTCTGTTGACTTGAGCGAAGTCGAGATTCGACTCCGGATGTGTAGGTATAAATCGATAAACCTGAAAGGACTGAAAGGAGAAGGATGACAATAAATTGAACTGTCGTCTTCTTCATCTTAGAGCGGAGTTTTAGTTTCATAGCTCACTTTCAATCACGGTAGTAGTTGTACAGCCATCGCGCCCACTGCTGGGAATGTTGGATCAAGGGATACATCTGCCCCTGGAACTATTGCACGCTCAAATGTACCGTAAAGACAGTTTCGAGTAGCGTCACATGCCGGTGGCCATGACTGATTATTTTGGCAAGGGTCACCAACTGCACATGGTGGGCCTGAACCAACGCGACCACGGTTCTTAAATTTGGCGCCAATGAATTTAAAACTGAAAAAACTTGCTACTTTAAAAACATAGTTTCCTTGACAGTTAACTGATTGTGATTGGCAAGAGACACTTGTGACGACAGGTATAAAAACTTTGGTATTTAGAAATCGTGAAAGCTGAAAATAGAATTGAAATTGACCACTTGGGCATCCTTGCTCAACTTGCGTTAGGGATGACTCCACTTGAAGAGTATCTCCTACCTTTACATTGTTGGATGCGCTAACACCCGGGCAGCCAAAGCCAATCAATAAATCAAAACCATTCGTTGGGGATGCATAATTGAAAGTATCACCATTAAGATCTGTAAAACTGCATCCTCCTGTCACAACTGGGTTATTAGAGGAGAAATCCTGAATTAACTTTGTGCCATTAATTGCATAATCACAAATTGGAAGCGCAACAGGGAAAACTACTGGCGCAAATGCAGCTTTACCCCAAGCAGATTGCGCGCATCCAATTACTTTTACATTTGAATTTGAAGGATTAACAAGTGAAGTGAAAAGTGCAGAAATTGAAGTACCTGAACTCTGCCTTGTGCTTGTTTTCACACGAACATAATTCTTATAATCTGAATTTACCGACTTGCATTCAAATTGGCCATTATTTAGGGAGCCACATTGATTTAATGGAGCTGTTCCACAAATTTCTGATACATCTGAAAGCGCATCTGGAGAGTTGAGATTTGCATACTTGCCTGCAAAATCGAGTGCGTAGCTTTGGTTTCCACATACGCTACTCGCATAGGCGCTATTCAAATTTAAAATTGCACCGGTTCCAACCACGGCACATTCCTGGGCAGTTGCTAAAACCGAAGTATCTGCAGCGTTTTGAATTACCCGTCTCTCAGAATAAAGAGATGAAATATCAAAAACAATCATAAATAAAGCAATGACCAAAATGGAAGACATCAAAATGGCGAAGAGAGCAGCTATTGCTCCATCTTCTTTATTGAGATTAACCAACTTTTTAGGCATTTAGTTCATGCACCTCATCGTGCCAGTTGATGTCAGAGTAAAATCTTGAAGCCAAGTGGCTCCTGGTGAAATAAGTGTTATTAGGCCGACAGGTAGCAGCCACTTAAAGTTTGTTGAGGCCGTAACGGAAGTGTTTTCAGATGATTGTGCTGCAGAACATTGAGTGATAGCTACTGTTAATACGCCTGCACCATCTAATTGCGCTACACGAGCAGCAGCCGGTGCAGAAGTCTGCACAAAATCACTAAGGGTCTGGGTACTTCCGACTCCAGATGAATAAAGCGAGCTATATCGAGCACCTTCTCGCGAGGCTGCAGTAACACTCACCTGCACAAACCCCATACGACCAAAATCTATGAGACCAACAATTAGTACAAGTAAAAGCGGAAGAATCAATGCAAACTCAACAGCCGTTGCACCGCTCTCATAAACAGAAGCACTCCTCCGCACCTTGGTAGTTCTTTTGGTGCGAAGGAGTGCTATCTGGACTATTTGTTTTAGGCGCACACGTTTGTTGTCGCGTTCCATGTTCCACCCTTAACCACACAAGCTGCGCGGCTAAATAGGATAGAGATGTTAGTTCCCAACAAGGTTACTGCAACAATAATTGCGACAGCGATCAATCCTACGATGAGAGCGTACTCAACTGCTGTGGCTCCGCCTTCTTCGCGAGAAAATCGTGACAGTTTGTTCTGAACTTGAGACAACGCAACATTGCGTGCTGCAATGGCTTTTACAACTAAACCGGTCATGGTATTCCTTTTCCTTTGGGTATAGAGCCTGACAGGCATAATTCTACCTTTTAAGCCTTCTAAAACCCTTTAAGTTCCTTGTGAAAGTTCTAAATTTTATGGTACCGATACTAGGTGGTCGTGAAATAACTCCTTAGCCACTGAACGTCTATTACCCTTCTACCCATGTCCATGCATCCGCAAGCCCAAGCTTTTCTCGACTACACCGCAAAGCACAATGTTCTGCCAGAAAATCCAACTCTTGAAGATCTTCGGGCCGATGCAGCGGATTATTTAAAGCATGCCGTGCCGGCCCGCGCTATGGTATTTACTAATGTCGCTCCCGCAATTATTGCTTTGGCTGAACATGATGTTTTGCGCGATGACGGCGCAAACTATGCAGTAGCCCTAAAAAAGGCGGGAATACCAGTCACGATGAAGGAGTATCCGGGAATGATTCATAGTTTCTTTGGTCACGGTTTTATGGTCGAAGATGCTTACAATCTCCGTAAATGGCTCAGCGTGCAGATAGTTAAAGCTGTTCACTAGTGTTTGAAGCACACACTTTACTAATTGCGAGCTGTTTACTTGTGGGTGCAATTCTTTACACATCCGTGGGGCATGCTGGCGCTTCGGCGTATATCGCCATCATGACTCTATTTGACCTTCCTCCGCTAGTTATTAAACCTACCGCGCTAACCCTAAATATCTTTGTTTCCTCTTACACTTCGCTTCGCTATATCAAGAGTCATTTCTTTAATAAATCCCTCTTTCTTTATCTGAGCTTTGGATCAATTCCGGCTGCCTACATAGGTGGTCACATCAATCTGCCCAGCAATATTTATAGGCCAATTATTGGTGTTCTCCTGCTGTTATCTGGAGTTCGCTTTCTTGTTCAATCGTTGCACACTGATAAAGCACACCGGGAGATAAATAAAGTAATAGCAGTTTTTATCGGCTCTTGCGTTGGTTTCTTATCAGGAATCACTGGTACAGGGGGCGGAATCTTCTTATCCCCCCTAATTATTTGGCTAGGCTGGGTCAGTGTTAAGCAAGCAAGTGGCACTGTTGCCGCTTTTATCTTTGTTAACTCAACAGCTGGCTTACTTGGAAATCTGCAATCAACTTCATCGCTGCCAACTGAGCTTCCAGTGTTCTTGGTGGCAGTATTACTTGGTGCATTTATAGGAACACGATTTGGGATCAAAAGATTTTCATCCGTTGGGGTTAAGCGCGCCCTGGGCTTTGTTTTACTAATTGCTGGTGTTAAGTTCCTATTCGCTTAAGCTAGTAGCTCATTCAGTAGTGTTTCAACGCGCGCTTTAATCTCATCACGAATAAGCCTTACAGATTCAATCCCCTGGCCTGCTGGATCTTCGAGTACCCAATCTTCATATCGCTTGCCTGGATAAAACGGACAAGCATCTCCGCAGCCCATGGTCACAACAGCATCAGATGCTTGTACTGCTTCGGGAGTTAGAACTTTAGGAACGTTGTTCGCAATATCAATGCCTAGTTCTGCCATAGCTGCAATTGCTACCGGATTGATTGAATCTTTTGGTGCTGAACCCGCGGAGAGAACTTCTACTCGATCCCCGCCGAGTGATTTCATAAAACCTGCAGCCATTTGTGAACGTCCAGCGTTGTGAACGCAAACAAAAAGTACGGTTGGTTTATTTGTCATGTGTGAGCACCTTTGTTAGACCCAAGCCAATGAAAGCGCCCAGTAATTGAGCAAGAATGAATTTTGTAACGGATTCCGGAGCAATACCGGCAAAAGAATTAGTAAAAGCTCTACCAATAGTGACGGCAGGGTTTGCAAAAGAAGTTGAACTAGTAAAAAAGTATGCGCTTCCAATCCATGACGCCACAGTTACTGGAATCATTGTGAATTTTTCCTGGGTAACAAGCAAGCTAATAATCATGATTAAACCTGCAGTAGCAACTATTTCTCCGATATAAAGATTGCCACCTGAACGCACCTTAGTTGCAGTTTCTAGGAGCGGATGGCTAAACATCGCATTTGCTAAGGCTGCCCCAGAAATTGCCCCTGCAATTTGCGCCACTGTATATTGAATTAATACTAAAAACGTTGTGCGCCCTTGTATCAGATCAATTAGAGTTACAACGGGATTGAAATTAGCGCCACTGATAGGTAACAGGATCTGAATCAGAACCATCAAGCCAAAAACAGTCGAAATCGTGTTAATTAAAAGCTGAACCCCGATATCTTGTGAAAGGTTTGTTGCCATAATGCCTGAACCAACAACTATTGCAACTAAAAGAGCTGTGCCGAGAAACTCAGCAAGGGCCTTTTTCATTTACGAAACAGCGATGATGTCTACGACGAAAATTAGCGTTTCATTTGGGCCGATTGGTCCAGAGCCATTAGGGCCATAACCAAGTTCGGCTGGAATCACTAGCAAGCGGCGTCCGCCAACTTTTGCACCAGGTAAACCTTGTTGCCATCCTGCAATAACACCCGCGAGAGGGAACGTGGCCGGTTGACCACCATTCCATGATGACTCCACGATTGCACCATTTGACCATGTCATCAATGTGTAATGAACAGTCAAAGTAGAAGTCGCAACTACTTCTGTGCCTGTTCCAACAATGATGTCCTGCGTTTGCAAGGTTGTTGGCGCAGTGCCGGTTGGCGCTGTAATTGTTGGTGCTTCACCTGCATTGGCAGTTACTGCCGGTAAACCTTGAGATGTTGATTCTGACACTTTATCTTTTCCTCCACATGCTGACAGTGATGTAATTGCTACTGCGAAAATTGCTGCGATTGCTAGGTTTCTGACCTTTGACTTCATTTGCATCCTTTATTCGAGCTCACCAATTAATTTGAATTCCCCGTCACCAAGCTGACCTTGTGCGCGATACATCTCAAGCTTTGCGCGAGTATCTGCGATATCAAGGTTGCGCATAGTGAGCTGACCAATGCGATCAACTGGACCAAAAGCGGCGTTTTCTGTGCGCTCCATAGACAATTTCTCTGGTGCATAACTTAGTGCTGGGCCAGTTGTATTAATAACTGAATAATCATCTCCGCGACGCATGCGCAATGTAACTTCGCCAGTTACTGCAGATGCCACCCAACGTTGCAAAGATTCGCGCAGCATCAAAGATTGTGGATCTAACCAGCGGCCTTCGTACAACAAGCGACCTAAACGGCGACCTTCTGCATGGTAGTTGGCGATGGTGTCTTCGTTATGGATTGCACTTATTAAACGCTCATAGGCAATAAATAGAAGCGCCATTCCTGGTGCCTCATAAATTCCACGGCTTTTAGCTTCGATAATACGATTTTCAATTTGATCGGCCATTCCAAGACCATGGCGACCACCTATTGCATTGGCCTCTTTCATTAGCGCGACAACGTCATCAAATGACTTTTCATTGATTGCAACTGGACGACCTTGAACAAATGAGATTTTCACATCTTCAGAATCAATTTTTACTGCTGAATCCCAGAAGCGAACTCCCATAATTGGTTGAACTAATTCAACGGAAGTATCTAGATTTTCCAATGACTTTGCTTCGTGAGTTGCACCCAAGATATTGGCATCGGTTGAATAAGCCTTTTCGGTACTGTCGCGATATGGCAGACCATGAGCAACTAAGTACTCAGACATCTCTTTACGTCCACCAAGTTCATTGACGAAATCAGCATCTAGCCATGGCTTATAAATACGCAGATTTGGATTAGCTAAAAGACCATAGCGATAAAAACGCTCAATATCGTTGCCCTTATATGTTGAACCATCGCCCCAGATATTTACTGAGTCTGCATACATTGCGCGTACCAACATTGTGCCGGTAACTGCGCGGCCAAGAGGCGTGGTGTTGAAATATTGTTTTCCACCAGATCGAATATGAAAAGCTCCGCAGGCAATTGCTGCTAAACCTTCTTCAACTAAAGCGGTTTTGCAATCAACTAGCCGTGAGATTTCGGCGCCATATTCCTTGGCGCGATCTGGAACTGAATCAATATCAGGTTCATCGTATTGGCCAAGATCTGCAGTGTAAGTGCATGGAATCGCACCCTTTTCGCGCATCCATGCAACAGCTACAGAAGTATCGAGACCACCTGAAAAAGCGATACCGACTTTTTCTCCAACTGGCAGAGATGCAAGGACCTTAGACATGTGTGAAGTCTAACTGATAGTAAAGGTCGGAATTTTCTTAGACAGGGCGGGAACGATGCCCCACTGTGTGGTGATTTCACGATATCTCTCGATATCTAGCGAATCTGGTTGTGCCCCAGTCTTCACAGCGCGAATCATGATATTTCGAGGCGTATGTTCTCCTCCAATAAATTCAATCACTTCGACGCGATATCCAACTATGCGCAAAATCTGCGCGCGCAATGCATCAGTGAGCAAATCTCCCATCCGTTCCTTCAAAACTCCAAACTTAGTAAGTGCACCCCATGGCTCTGGGGTTTCTTCCATTTGCTTTTGAATATCGTGATGGCAACAAGGGGCAATCAATAAAAGTTTGGCTCCGCCATTTACTGCCCAAGCGATCGCATCATCAGTTGCCGTGTCACAGGCATGCAATGCAATAGCAATATCGGCTTGCTGGGCAGTTGTATTAGCAATTTCTTCAGCTTTGAATGTAATTGACTCTGAAATCCCAAGTGATACTGCAATTGCATTATTTCGATCACGTGAAGCTGGGCGAATATCAATTCCAGTTACATGAATATTCATGCCAATACTGCGAAGATACTGATGTGCAGCAAAAGTTAAATAAGCATGGCCACACCCAAGATCAACGACTGAGAGGGGCTTAATTTTACTTGGCTTTTCTATTTGCCCAGCCTCAATAGCTGAATTAAGTGTTGGAACCAATAAACGTAAAAACTCTTCCACTTGTTTATATTTATCATTTTTTGACGGCTTAATCTGACCTTTGTGATCGGAAATTCCAACTTCAAGAAGAAAAGGATCTGCCGGGTCCAGCAATCTCTCTTTTTTCTTGTCGTGAGCTAAGTCCTGCTGAAGCACTATCTTTTCATAGTGAACTAGTGCATCACCGCTTTTAGTTACTCGGATACTCATGGATTCATCCACGCTATCTATCGTGATATTTGCATAACCACTAGAAAGAAGTTCCAAAACTGCAGTACTTTCCGGTGCGATATTTCTAGTTGTAGTGGCACGACCATCGCTGTGAGTAAGCTGTAAAAGGATTGAACCCTTAATTTCAACTGGCCTGATATCAATTCGCTCATGCTCTGTTTGCATATTGCGCCGACGTCCAGACAATACAACTCTAACAAGTGAGTTCGTTTGGCAAGTTTTTAGCGCCCCTTCACGCAATACCTCGTCTAAAACTAATTTATTGCGCACACCGCGATTCTAAGTGCGAGGCAGGCTAACTTCAATTGCCAGCCCACCGAGTTCGCTCTTGCGCAAGGTAAAAGAACCATCATGTCTTTCGATAACGGCATTCATGATGCTCATACCAAGACCTGTGCCACCTGTATCACGGGAACGAGATCGATCAAATCGCTTGAGCCCACGGATTTTCTCCCCATATGACTCATTAGGTAATCCAGGTCCACTGTCTTCAATAATAATAAGAATCTGCTTCTCAGCTTTCACTGTGACCCTTACAGACGTGCTTGGTGGGGTGTGCAAACGGATATTAGTAAGGGCATTTTGAATAAAGCGCTGTAAATACTTTTCTGACCCTGCTAAAACAGCCTTTTGGTCAATCTGGATTGTTACATTATGGGTTGGTGATATTTCTTGAAACTCCAAAATATTTTTACGAATGAGATCTGCAATATTGATTTCTTCAAAAACAATATCTCCCTCTTCACCTAATTGAGCCAACATTAAAAGATCGCTAATCAAAAAATCCATACGTTTTAATTCACTATTAAGGCGATCAAAAGCAGCACTTTCACGTTCTGGATCTAGCTGTTTGCCTTTGAGTAGTTCTGCATACCCTTTGACAACTGTCATCGGTGTTCGGAGTTCGTGTGCGGCATCGCCTAAAAACTCTTGCATTTTTTGCCTTTGAGCACGCTCTTGAGTCAGCGCCCCAGAACGAGAGAGTATGAAGGAAATTATGGAAGCGATAATATTGGCGATAATGATGTAAATAATGAGCTTCCATAGATTTCTATCCAAGGAATGATTTATATCCAATAAAGAACTTGCGAGAATTAATTCGTTACCTTCTGCGATTGGAATATTACGAATTCGTACATCTTGACCAGTTATTGGTGTACCAGAAGAATCGCGCAAGATTGTTGTTTCGCCTTTGGGTGTTGCAAATGCCAAAGTAAAGTCGAAGTTGTTTTGTTCGATACTCAGTAGTGCCGCGCTGACTGCATTTAATGGATTATTGCGAATATCGCTTTCTACTTGGTCTAAGCGTTTATCCACCATTGAAATTTCACTTTGGTGAGATCCCCAGATTGCAAAGCCTCCAATAAGAATGGAGAAAATCGATGTAACTAACGCAGTCGAGATTAATTGCCGAGTTCTAATTTTCATTGGAATTACTTTGGCTCCTGAATCTGGAAACCAACTCCGCGAACAGTTTTAATCCCCTCAAATCCTTCCCGATGTAGTTTCTTGCGTAAATATGAAATATAGGTATCCACAACCGTGCTCTCCGATTCAAAAGTGATTCCCCAAACTTCATCTAGGAGAAGAGTCTTGCTCAATACGCGGCCTTTTTTCTCCATAAGAATCTGTAACAGTCGATACTCGGTGGGCGACAAGTCAACTTCTTCACTTTTAAAAGTCACAAGATGCTGATCATCATCAATAGTTATCGGACCACAAGAAAGTAAAGTTGGAACATCAATCTTCTTAGTCGAGCGACGTAAAATCGCTTTAATTCGCAAAACTAACTCTTCAATCCCAAATGGTTTGATTACGTAGTCGTCTGCGCCGATCTTCAAACCCCGGGTAATATCTGCTTTATCTTCGCGAGCCGTAAGCATCAACACGGGAGTCAAATCATTGCTACTGCGTAAGCGCTCTACTAATTCAAAACCATCCATAAGTGGCATATTGATATCGATAACTAATAAATCTGGTTTGTGAGTGCGCAATAGAGTTAACGCCGACATACCGTCGGTGGCTTCTAGAGTTTCAAAGCCAGCAATTCGTAGGGTGTCATTTAACAAAGCGCGGACCCCTGGCTCATCGTCGACAATCATTATTAGCTCGGCCATGGGTTCACTCTTGCATGATGTGCCCATAATTCCAATAATTTGCGAGATAGTTGAGGCGTTTCACAGAAAAATCACAATGGAGCCGACGAAAGTAGACGCCTAGTTCAACTGGTAAATCGAAGACTTGACTATCGTTAGACCATGAAGAAATTCAATGTACGGCTGGCAGAAAAAATCACTGGTGGCGTTGCAACAATGTGGTGTGCATACTTATTTGCAGCAATCGCACTTATTTCGCTGCCGAAGGCAGTGAGTTCTGGTGACTCTATCGTCATCGTTTCCTGGGTTGCCCAAACATTTCTGCAGTTAGTTTTGCTATCCATCATTATGGTTGGACAGAAAGTTCAATCTCAAAGTGTGGAAAAAACTATAAATGAGACCCATGCTGCCTCTCTTGCTGAATTTGAATTAGCAAAAGAAGCCCGTGGTATCGCACACAGTGAGCTAGCAGAACTGCATCAATTATCAAAAGACATGCACAAATTGATGAGAGAAGTAGAATCTCGATTAAAAAGCTAAATCGTTATAAAATAGAGACATAACTGTTCGGGCTTTCAGTCTTCTTACATTGCCTGCTTAGACGGCCGTGACTTAAGTTCACCTTATGCAATCCTCACCGTGGTGGAAAGAAGCCACGATTTATCAGGTCTATCCGCGTTCATTTTTCGATAGTAATGGCGATGGTGAGGGTGACCTACCGGGCATTACTGCCCGCCTTGATTACGTCCAACAGTTGGGCGTCGATGCGATCTGGTTGAGTCCCTTTTATACATCACCAAATAAAGATGGCGGCTATGACGTAGCTGACCCTCGTGGTGTCGATCCCCGTTTTGGAAATTTGGAAGATGCAAAAGAACTAATCACAGCAGCTCACCAACGTAGTTTACGAGTCATTGCCGACATCGTTCCTAATCATTTTTCTGATCAACATCACTGGTTTCAGGCAGCATTAAAGGCCCCACGTGGTTCAAAAGAGCGTGCACGATTTCATTTCTATGATGCCAATAGTGATGGAACTCCTCCGAACAACTGGATCTCACTCTTTGGTGGTCCTTCATGGACCCAAGTAGAAGACGGTCAGTTTTATCTACATCTATTTGATAGTTCGCAGCCAGATTTGAATTGGGAAAATCCTGAAGTAAGCGAAGATTTTGAAAAAACCCTTCGCTTCTGGATTGATTTGGGAATCGATGGTTTTCGAATTGATGTAGCCCACGGACTAGTTAAAGAAGATATTCTAAAAAACCATCCAGATCCACAAGGGCTAAGCGATGCCCTGCGCCTGGATTTAGCAATGGATACCGAAAAACGAAATGCACTACTTTTAACTGTCCCTTACTTTGATCGTCAAGGTGTGCACGAAATCTACCGTGAATGGCGCAAAATTTTTGATTCCTATATTGGTCGCGACATTATGGCAGTTGCAGAAGCCTGGGTTCATCCTCCTGTGAACGCTACTCGTTATGTGAGAGCCGATGAACTCCATCAAGTTTTTAACTTTGATTTGTTGACCGCCGAATTTACGGCCAAGGTTCTTTATGATGTTATTGATCGTTCAATTGCATTAAATGCAACCGTAAATGCGCTTCCAACATGGGCTTTGAGTAATCATGATTCGCCCCGCGTTGTATCTAGAATCGGGCAAGAGCAAGCGGGCGCACTTGCTCTATTTGTTTTTGGTTTACCTGGATCAACATATGTATTTGCTGGTCAAGAACTTGGATTACCTGACGGTGAACTATCTGATTCTGACCGCCAAGACCCTTCATTTTTTAGAACTAAGGGGGTCATTAAGGGACGCGATGGAGCCCGTGTTCCTTTACCTTGGAGCGGTGATGCAACACCATTTGGTTTCACTACAGGCAAACCGTGGCTGCCAATTTCGCAATCCTGGAGCCAATTCACAGTTAAAAGCGAACTTAAAAATCCAAAGAGTTCTTTGCATTTGTATCAAAACGCCCTCAAGCTTCGCAAGGAGTTTATGAACGGATCGGGTGAGATTACGTGGGTTGAATCTCCCGAGCATGCAAGCAAAGGCCAAGCACTATTGGCTTATCACCGTGGATCTGTCACAGTCTTCATGAATCTGACTGACATTACTCAAGAATGTAAAGTTGATGGGAAACTACTTATTGTTAGCAGTGGGACCGTCGATGCCCATAACGAAATGAAGGTAATTCCAGCACGTTCTTGTGCATGGTTCATCGCATAACTGACAGAATGCGGCCATGGAATCTACCTCGACCTGGATCATTACAATTGCAGTTCTTGCAGGCATCATTTTATTTGATCTTGGAATCGCAGTTATTCGCCGCAATAAAGCAACCTCTATGTTTGAAGCTTCGTTTTGGACTGTGTTTTACATTGGAACTGCCATTGCATTTGGAGCGCTCTTACCCCATTGGGCTAGTGAACAAGGACAAAAAGAGTTCTTTGCGGGATGGCTTACAGAATACGCACTATCGGTCGATAATATTTTCGTTTTTATAATTATTTTAGCCAGCTTAAAAGTACAAAAAGAGATGCAACAGCTAGTACTTCTTCTTGGAATCATGCTCACCATTGCCATTCGGGGACTTCTTATTCCGCTGGGAGCCGCACTTATTTCACGCTTTGCAAGTATCTTTTTTCTTTTTGGAATCTTCCTTATTTATACCGCTTGGCAGTTAGCTAGGGAAAACGAGGACGATGAGTGGAAAGAAGGCAAAGTTGTTGCCGTGCTCAAAAAACGCGGATTGAGTACCTTTGCCATAGCCCTTGTTGCCTTGGGTTTAACTAACTTAGTCTTTTCTCTTGATTCAATCCCAGCTATTTTTGGATTGACCAAGGATCCTTACATTGTTACAACAGCAAATGTCTTTGCCTTAATGGGTTTACGTCAACTTTATTTTCTGCTTGAAGGACTTCTGGCTCGCCTGGTTTATCTCTCTAAAGGTCTTTCATTTATCTTGGGATTCATTGGCGTAAAAATGATTATGGAAGCTTTTCATGGCATTGGTATCGATGAAATATTAGGAGTGCACATTCCAGAAGTTAGCCTAGAAGTAAGTCTAGGTGTAATTGTTGCGAGCTTGATTACCACCACAGTGGCAAGCCTTACCGCCACCCGTAAAGATGGTAGTGAAATTATTTAAGTAGTTTTCTTTTTTCGCAGTGTTTCACGGCTGTAATCTTTGCTTTTTTCATGAATTTTTCGAATCTGAATTTCAAAGGATTTCATTGCTACATCAAATGCTGCAACATCATTAAATTCAAAAGCTTCCGCGCGAATTAAAGGCCCAGAGCCATGAGATGTCAAAATCACCCGATGTGAATGTTTCCCTAGTTTTGGATTAGCTTCATGAATTACTTCAACTTCTACTCGATCTATATCAACGCCGAAGCGCTCCATAGTAATAAGTTTGTCGTTCGCGATATCTTTAAAGTCTGCGGCTAGTTCGCAATTACGAGTATGAATTAGAATCTTCATACTTAGAAGGGTAGCGCTATAACCACCGCAGTCGCTATGAAAGCCAAAATAAAAGATTTTCCTAGAATTTTAAGCGCGGTTGCTCGATCTGCTGCTTTGTCAGACGCATCACTTACGCGGGACAAATCGCCCAGTTTGCCGAAATTAAAAGTTCCAGCAAAACCATATGCAAGGCAGAATTTACTGCGTGATTGAACGTAACCAACAGCTGCAACCATCAGAGGAATAAAAATTCCAAACCGTGCACCCTTTGGGGCATTTGTTAAGATCATTGTTATTAGCCAGAGAACTGAAAGAAATAATCCAACGCCTGCCACAAACTGCCTACGACGAATTTCCTTTTGCCCGATGTTACAGGTCCCTGCGATGTAGGTTGAATCAGACATCTTCGAATTCATCTTCATCTATCCATGTCTCGGCAGTTGAATCTTCTTGATGTTCGATCCAAGACAGGAATGAGCCCACAGCCCGAAAAGCTAAAACCGCAACAGTAACTGCAGCAATTATCCGGCGAAAGGCTTTTACCATGAGATAAAAATACTCTCTATTGCCGATTCCTGCTTTAGATAGAAGCTAATGCCTTACTGATGTCGTCCCAAATATCGTCAACATGCTCGCAGCCAACCGATAAACGAATCAACTGCTCTGGAACAGTGGGGCTTTCAATTGGCCAACGTCGTCTGCGCTCCCATAGTGATTCAACCCCACCCAAGCTGGTTGCATGTGCAATCAATGTTGAAGAGTCACATACATGTTGCGTTTGTTCTGGTGTTCCATCGACTTCAAAGGAAACGATGGCTCCAAAGCCTGGATAGCGAACCCGCGTAATGCTGGGGTGGGCTTGTAACCTGACAACTAGCTCTTTGGCATTCTCTTGCGCCTTATTAAATCGCAAAGGAAATGTTCGCAAACCACGAAGTGCTAGCCAAGCCTCAAATGGGCCTGGAATGGAGCCGTTGAAGCTTCGAGAATCCTGCAAGCGCTTTAATAAAGCTGGGTCATTAGTGGAAAGTGATCCCATAAGAATGTCACTGTGACCAGATAGGAACTTAGTGACTGAGTGCATCACAATATCTGCGCCCATTGCAAGCGGATTTTGAACTAGCGGAGTCGCAAAAGTATTATCAACAGCTACTCCAATACTTAATTTCTTAGCAGCCGAAATAAGTGCAGGCAGGTCAGCAACATCTAGACAGGGATTAGTTGGTGATTCAAGCCAGACTAATGCTGCCCCCTTCATCGCATCAATTACTTCTTGAGTATTTACTACATCCACAAATCTAACTTCTAATCGACCGCTAGCATGAAAAGAATTAAGTAAACTCATCACACCGCTATAGCCTTGATTTGATGCAACTATTGGTGCACCAATAGGTAGAATTGAAAAAACCGCACTGATGGCTGCCATGCCTGATGAGAAGGCAAGAGTTTGTCCACCTTCGAGCTCGCTAATTGCTTCTTCTAGCGCAGTCCATGTTTGGTTTCCGTAGCGCCCATAACCAATTGGCCCACCCGAATGAAATGTCGAAGTTAAATCAATAGGTGGGTTAAGTGGTGCATCGGGTTCAACCGGTGGGCGGCCAGCGGTGATAGCTCTTGTTTCAAACTTTTTGCTCATGCGCGCATCCTATGCCGAAGCTTCAAGCACTGCCATCGCAGCGTTGTGACCAGGAATACCGCTTACGCCACCACCGCGAATTGCACCTGCACCGCAGATAAAGATTCGGGGATCATCGGTTTCCACTCCCCAACGTATTTCTTGGTTATCTTCGCGAAAAGGAAAACTCAAATCTTTATGGAAGATATTTCCGCGAGGTAGGCCAACTTCGCCCTCAATATCCAGAGGTGATTTAACTTCAATAGCAGCAATTACGTTTTCAATTGGTTCAACGAGATATTGATTGAGTGAAGCCAAAGCAGCTTTAAGTGCAGCAGCTTTGGTTCTTTCGTTGTCGGCATCAAAAAGTGCTGCTGGGGTATGTAATCCAAAGATCGTGAGGGTTTGATATCCCTGCGCCTGAAGTTCGGAGCTAAGAATGGATGGATCAGTTAACGTATGACAGTACATTTCTATCGGAAGCTTCTCTGGCACATTGCCAGCCTGAGCATCTATATAACTTGATTCACACTCTGCAAAAGATTCATGGGCATGAAATGTTCCTGCAAAAGCTAATTGTGGATCTATTCCAGATTTCAAATTAGGCAAGGATTTCAATAAAATATTTATCTTCATCTGCGAGCCTTCAAGTGATTTGGGTGGAATAGTTCCGCGCAGTTTGGCTAGAACTTGTGGAGCAGCGTTGCTCAACACATAGCTAGAAGTTATCTCAGCACCATTTTCAAGAGCAAGCGTTGCCTGGCTCGAGGAAGTTTTAACTGAATTAACCCGCGAATTTACTTTGATATCGACTCCCGCTGCTGTTGCAACGCGTACAAGCTCTTTGACCAGTGCCCCCATTCCACCGCGAGGAACTTTCCACTCGCCAGTTCCATTTCCAATCAAGTGGTAAAGGAAACAGATATTTGCTTGTAACTGGAAAGCTGAAGCGAAAGTTCCAATGAGTGCATCAGTCAAAATAACACCACGGACTACATCATCCTTAAAGCGTGCTTCGATTTCCTTACCGATGGGACGCTCCATTAAGTAATCCCAAACCTTTGGCATATTTATCTCTGCCTTTAACTGACTCCGTGATTTCAATGGTTGAAGCATTGATGGAGCAATTTTGATCGCAAACTCAGCAATTTCATTATAGAAATCCTGCCACGCTGCCCACTCATTACCCAAAGGATCTAATTCGCTAAAAGAATCTTCTGTTTCTTTATCCCACTTACGCGCTACGTACAGACCGCAATCTTTACCGTTGCGAGAATAAGGCGTATAACTAGAAACATTTCGTGAAATGCGTTCAAAATTTAAGCCCAGATCACTCACGATTTGATCTGGTAAAAGTGAAATCAGATAGGAATAGCGAGAGAGCATGGCGTCGTATTCGGGAAATGCCCTCACACTCGCTGTTGCTCCACCTACCTCTGCATTGGCTTCAAGGATGACTACCGATTTGCCAGCTTTAGCCAGATAAGTTGCTGCAACAAGGCCGTTATGGCCTCCTCCAATAATTGCAACGTCGTAATGAGTCACTACAAAGATTTCACAATTCGATCTATTGCCTCAGTCAGAATTGTTGGACTTGTTGCAAAATTTAACCGAACAAACTGCGAACTTTGGACTCCATATAGATGGCCTGCATTGAATGCTACTTTGCCTCGCTCGAGCAAAGTTTGTGCAGGGTTTTCTCCTAAATTTAAAGCTGTTAAATCCAACCACATGACATAACTAGATTGCGGAAGGTGTGTTTTAACTGACGGTAATTTAGCGCTCAGTAAATCACGCACCATCAAAGAATTTTCTTCCAACGTTGAAATTACAGAATCGAGCCAGAGTTCGCCATCTTTAAATGCTGCTGCAGATGCAAATGCGCCAAGAATAGAAGATCGAAATTTTACAGCTGGTGGCATTAATTTTAGAACTTCGTCAATAGCTTCGTTCTGTGACACGATTAAAGCTGATTTAAGCCCGGCAATATTCCAGCCCTTAGAGGCAGAAGTTACTGCAATACCAACTTCTCGCGCGGTTTCACTTACAGTCAAGAACGGAACAAATACATGTGATTTAAAGGTTAAAGGTGAATGAATCTCATCGCTGATTACTATGACGCCATATTTCTTGGCCATATCTGCAATTCGAACCAGCTCTGCACGTGAATATATTCGACCCAATGGATTATGTGGAGAGCACAAGAGGTGCACTTTGATGCCAGATGCATACACCTTTTCAACTTCGTCGAAATCTAATGTCCAGGGATTGACAGCATCGCTTTGTGACCCAGAGTTCACAAAGGGAATATCAACTTTTTCTAACTTAACTTCATTGATCCAGTTATAGAAGTTTTGATAAACCGGCGAATTGATAAGTATGCGATCACCTGGCTGTGTAAACACTCGCAAAACCTCAACGCATCCAACTCCAACATCAGCTGCAATTCTTACTTGTGACTTATCTATTTCCCAGCCCCAGCGCTTGGAACAAAATGAAGCAAAGCCATCAGCCAGCTCAGGGACCGGCCCTAAATATCCAAGGTCTGAATGATTGACCATCTCAATTAACACGTCCCGAATAGGCTGCGCGATTGGAAAGTCCATCTCCATTACTGGCAGTGGCAAAACATCGGCGGCAAATCCCCGCCATTTTTCAGAGCTATGGGTTAGGAGTTCACTCAGTGATGGCGCAACAACATTGTGATCAGGCATAGCGGCAAGGTTACCCTGCGATGTGTGATTATTGAAAGAGGCTAAAACTACGCTTCCTCAGGTGTGATGCGCCGTGTTGAATTTCTTACAACCAAAGTAGTTGGAAGAATTAGTGATGGCGGCTCAATGTTTGGTTTTCGCAATCTCTCCATAATTGACCACGCAGCCATCTCACCCATTAACTGAACTGGTTGTTCGATTGTTGTTAATTCTGAAAACTCTGCCATCTCATGGCCATCAAAACCAACTATCGAAATATCATCAGGTGCCTTTAGGCCGTGGCGGCGAAGAGCTTGCATCGCGCCCATTGCCATTTCATCAGATTCACAAAAGATTGCAGTTGGGCGATTGGGTCTGGCCAATAAATCATCCATTGCCCTAGCTGCCGTATGCATGGTGAAATCCCCGTGAACTTCACGTTGTGGCAACCACTCCAAACTATTTTCGGCTAAAACCTGCATAAAACCTTTGCGGCGATCCTGCGGAACGCTAAAGTTAAAGGGATCATCTGGACGACCAGACATTAACCCAATTTTCTTATGTCCCTGATTTACTAAATGTTGTGTAGCAGAACGAGCTCCAGCAATATCATCAATTTTTACAGAGGCGCACTTTGGATGATCCATTCCAACGAGGGCGATGGGAATTCCAAGACTGAGCATTGAATCAAACTCTTCAACTGTTGGCGGCAAACTAATAACAATCAAAGCATCAACGCGGCCCTTTAGGAGCTGATGCTGAAATAACCGCTCACGCCCCTTCATTTGGCTGAAGTTATAGAGCAATAAATCTAAGCCGGCTTCACGAAGTGCTTGTTCGGCGCCGCTAATAACTTGAGAGAAATACCAACGAGAAATGTATGGAGCAACAACACCCACGCTGTTTGTACGACCGGGGGTGCCGTTGTTTTTGACTGGGGTAAGTGGGTAATTTAATTTCTGCGCGGCAGCAATAATCTTTGATCGAGTTGCATCATTGACATGGTGAAGTCCACGAAGTGCGCGCGAAACCGTCGCACTTGAAACTCCAGCCTCTTCGGCAACTTCCTTAATTCCTGCCATTTATCCTCCGAGCACTGCAAAAACCTGCAAATAGCTCTGCAAGTTACTGCAAAATAGGGCATAGGTACTGCAATTAGCAATAGCTAGGGAGAGAAAAGGGGTAAGTTGAACACTATGAGTAATCAAATTGAAACCCAGGTCGATGTAACCCTCACCGAACGAAATCGTGTTACCGCGTTATTTCGTCTAATTCTTGTCGTTCCCATGGCCATCTTTGTAGCCGCTTTTGCGCCTCAACAATTTGAAACCACTAACACTGGTTGGGCTGCAGGATTTTTTGTCCTACCAGTTGCTCTATCAATCGTTTTTCGCCAGGCATATCCATCATATTTATTGGCATTTAATGAAGCCTTCCTTTCGCTATCAACTCGAGTCGATGCTTATGTGCTTTTACTTACCGATGAATATCCCTCACTTGAGGAAAATGATGTTGTGAGTGTTACTTTTCCAGATGTAGATCCAAAGGCTCTGAATCGTTATTTACCTCTATTTAAGTGGTTCTTAGCAATTCCCTTATACATAGTTGGGCTTGTTTATGGTATTTACGCATTTTTCTTAACACTTTTTGCTTGGCTAAGCGTTGTTCTTACAGGTAATTATCCCGAATGGTGTGCAGAGGGCGTTGTGGGAACAATTGCTTATTGGAACCGCGTTGTTGGTTATGCCCTTCTCATGGTCACCGATGAATATCCAACTTTCTCACTCTAATTAAATGGCGGTCCACTCTGCGCAAAAGATGCGGCGCATCGTCGCAGAAGTTGGCCAGATGGATCGCAAATTTGCACCACTTATTGAACGTCGCCCTCTTTGCACAATTGGTCGCAGCGAGCCAACAGAATCCCATTTTGAATCATTAGTAAGTTCGGTAATTTCTCAGCAGCTGGCAACAAAAGCTGCCGAGACGATTCATGGCAGGCTCCTTGAATTATGCAAGGGAACTATTCACGCCAAGAAATTAATTAAGCTCGATGATCTCGCACTGCGTGAAATCGGTGTATCTGGGGCGAAAGCCCGGACTCTTAAAGGCTTATCTATGGCAGTAGTCGATAAAACAATTCCGATTGATTCTATTGATGAAATTCATGATGACCAAGAGATCTATGACAAATTAACTTCGCTGTGGGGCATAGGTAGATGGACCGTTGAAATGTTTATGATGTTTCAATTAGGACGACTTGATGTGTGGCCCACTGGAGATTTAGCGGTTCGTCGAGGTTGGGATATTGTCCATAAAAACAAGGAAGAAACTTTGGCAAAAGCCTTAGATGCCAAAGGTGAAAAATTACATCCCTATCGAAGTGTTGTTGCTTGGTACTGCTATCAAGCTGTTCATGAAAGCCGTGGGTTAGATTATTAATTATTCTCAAGGATGAGCGAAACTGAGTTAATGCACCAACGCTCATCTGTTGGAACATCATAACCTTCGCCTTTAAATATGTGTCCTAGGTGAGAACCACACGCTGCGCATCGAACTTCGGTACGTACACGAGGAAATAAAGATCGATCCTCAATTAATTCAACAGCATCATCAGCCGTCGGTGCATAAAAAGATGGCCATCCACATCCAGAATGAAACTTAGTCTCACTTCTAAAAAGTTCTGCACTACACGCTTTACATTTGTAAACACCAATTTTGTCTGTATCAGTGTATTGACCGGTAAAAGGTCTTTCAGTTGCCGCATTGCGCAACACTTCATAAGAAAGTGGATCTAACTTGGCTTTGAGTGCAGCTTCATCAATTACGACTGGGTACTCTTTCTCACTCATACAGAAACACCTGTGCCCGGATAAGCAACACCAGTGCTTGAATGGCAGTCATAACCATTAGGATTTTTTTCTAAATATCTCTGGTGGTATTCCTCGGCCAAGTAATACTCGACTCCGTCCGCACTTTTAATCTCTGTGACAATCTGATCTAAACCTGCACTTGTCAGCACACCCTGATAAACATCTCGTGAATGTTGCGCTGTTACATACTGCTCTGGAGTAGAGGTATAGATTGAACTTCGATATTGCGTTCCAATATCTCCGCCCTGTTGATTAAGTGAAGTTGGATCATGCATTGTCCAAAACTCTTCTAACAATCTCTGATAACTAACTTTGCTCTCATCAAAAACAACTTTGACCATCTCGGCATGGCCGGTAACTCCCGTACACACTTGTTCATATGATGGATTAGCTCGCGTTCCACCCATGTAACCAACAGATGTTTCACTTACGCCATCAATCTGCCACAAACGGCGCTCAGCACCCCAAAAACATCCTGTTGCAAAATATGCGATTGAACTCATGCGCTTAATTCTGGCAGTAACACGCCAGAAGCGCACCCGCTGATAACCTACTCATCTCACGAGCCCCCGTAGCTCAGGGGATAGAGCACCGCCCTCCGGAGGCGGGTGCACAGGTTCGAATCCTGTCGGGGGCACCCCCCCGCGACGCATATCACTCTAATTTTTCTAATCTTTTTCGATTCATCCTTGTGTATCAATGCCCGACAAGGGAGAATTAACTTCTTGCGCAACATCGAAGTGCGTATTACCACGTTAAAAATTAGTGTGATTTGGGCTTGCCCGAATCTTTCTAGAGGAGGTTCCCCATGGATTGGCGTCATCAATCTGCTTGCCGCGATGAGGATCCAGAACTTTTCTTTCCTGTTGGAAATACAGGACCAGCATTAACTCAAATTGAAGAAGCAAAAAAAGTTTGTAATCGCTGCATTGTTAAAGAACCTTGTCTTGCTTGGGCACTTGAAAGTGGTCAAGATGCTGGAGTTTGGGGCGGGCTTTCAGAAGATGAACGTCGTGCACTTAAGCGTCGTGCGGCACGTAATCGTGCGCGACTTTTGGAGCAGCAAAACCAGTTCTAAAGCGGGAATCGTAAGTTAGCTTGTGTTCCAGCATCTGTTGATTGTAACTTCAAGACACCTTTGAGCTCATTTTCTGTCAGGGTTCTCACGATCTGTAAGCCAAGATTAGATGATGTTGCTAAATCAAAATCCTTAGGTAACCCAATTCCGTCATCCACAATATTGATAACACATTCGTTGCTATAACGCGAAAGTTCAATAGAAAGAAGCGAACCTTGTTCTGCCAAGCCATGTTCTAAAGCATTGTGCATGAGTTCAGTAACAACAAGTGATAACGGAGTTGCAAGTCGCGATTCAAGTGAACCCAGTTCACCTTTACGTTCAATCCGTAGCTCACCCATTCGCGGACTCAATTCGAGTGCGTGGGTAATCAAACTTGTAAGTACTTCATCAAAGGCTACAGTATTTTCGCTACTACTAGACAGAGTTTCGTGAACCAGAGCGATAGATGCAATTCGGCGAACCGCTTCATTGAGCGCAGAAGCTGCACTTGGATCCTCTATTCTTCGTGCTTGCATACGAAGTAGCGCTGAGACGGTCTGTAGGTTGTTCTTAACTCGATGATGAATTTCGCGGATGGTGGCGTCTTTCGTAACTAAATCACGATCACGCCTACGTAGTTCGGTAACATTTTGAAGCAAAACGATTGCCCCGATGCGATCTTCATCCTGGAGCAATGGCAATACTAATAAATCAATAGTTGTGCCTTGGTTATCAATTTCAACTCGGCGCAATACTTTTCCATTTAGCCGGGTTCGAACTCCTTCTTCATGCGGATTAAGCGAGTTCTTGGCTACTTCTTCAGCAATTTCACCTAAATTATAATTTTCAATTTCATTTTTCCAACCCATACGGCTAAATGCGGACCTTGCATTTGGGCTAGCGTATGAAATAACTCCGTTAACATCGAGGCGAATTAGACCATCTCCTACACGTGGGACTGGTTCAAAAAGTGATCCCGCATCGCTATATGGAAAAGCCCCTTGTGCCACCATGCGATAAAGAGCGTGGGCGATCTGTCGGTAATTCAACTCTAACTTACTTGGTGAGCGCATTAATTCTGCATTACGGTGTCGAGTAATTACGGCGATTACTTGACCATCAAAGACAACAGGAGTTGCCTCTTCCTTAATCATTAACTCACCAAATTGTTCAGCTTCAGAATCTCTGACAATTTCTCCAGTAGATAAAGCGCTATCAATTCGTCCTCTGCTACCCCACATAACTTCATCGCCAATAACATCATTTGTAAAAACTGTTGCTGCCGTTGTTGGTCGGATGTGTGCAACTGCCACATGTCCTGTAGGCCACATTTTCATATCTTTGCGGATGGGTACCCAAAGAATTAAGTCGGCAAATGAAAGATCTGAAAGTAACTGCCAATCAGCGATTAGTTCACGTAATTTATGGGCTTGGTCAATGGTTATCGAACTACGCCCATGTATCAGCGTTTCAAACTGGGGCACGTTACTTCCACTCTCCCAAGTTTAATGCAATCTCTTGGGTTGCAAACCAAATCAACTCTTCATCATCAGGAAATAGCAGTAGCGCACATTGAACTTGGGCCCAAGTCAGGTCAGAGTTTAAAGTCACTGACTTCTCATTAACTTCGTTGACTTGAGTTGGTTCTAATTCAATTGCAACAACAATGCCTGGGGCTTTTTTCGATCCCCGTAGATCTAATGCAGCTTGTGCGGCTTCTAGAGATAAAAGATATTCGATCTCTTCTTCATCTAAATCATCATTTTCACCAACATAAAATGGAGTTGGCGCGAGTATTGAGTCGACTTTCATATTGCCGGAATTTAAAAAGGTTGCAAGATCATCATGAGAAATAGGAAGATAGGCTCGCATGCCTCAATAGTATTAGAAGTTATCGCTTGATCTCGCTGGCGATGGAGGCAATTGATTTACGTAGCGAAGAGCGTGCATTGACCTCAATTAGTGTGCATTTCTGCTCTAGCGCCCCAGTAGCAGCACGTAGATCACGGCCAATTACACGTACAGACAATGGGCGCAGCCTGGTGGTTGCTGCTAGAAACCGCGCTTCTTCATCTTCGCCCTTTTTGCCCTGTGAACGCATATTCAAGGTGAAACTAATCTGGGATCTAATGGACGTCTTTTCTAATAATGCACAAACCTGTTCCAAACGATGGATACCAAGTAAGTCTGGGCGCGCAATGACCATGAGTTCGTCGCCTTGATCACAACTCCACGTTGTCATAGTAGATGTCCATCGTCGATCAGTGAGTCGATTTGATAAACCAGAAATAGAACCAAGATCTATCACTACGTTGTCAAAATGCTGTGTTGCAGTTTCCATAAACTGATCAACTGAGCCAGCTTCTTCTTGAGTTATTTCTGCAATTGCTAGCCTTGGTGCAATCGTGCGCCAGCCAGACTCTGATTGAACATTGCGTATAGCGATTAAGGCGGCAATTGATGGCGCTCGAAAGTTGGCGTCGACTATTAAAGTAGATTTCTCAAGCACACTTAACTCCATAGCCAGATTGAGTGCAATTGTGCTGCACCCGGTATCGCTTCCGGCCGAACCAATAGCCAACACATGCGCTTTACGAGTTTGCCTAATTATCTGACTCGACTGGCGAAGCATAGGTGCGCGTACAAATCCTCTAACAACGCTCACCAAATCGGTGATAGTTGTTGGGAATGAGTGCAGGCCAGTAAATCCTGGATTTGGTTCACGCGTGAATCCAACAATTTGCTTTACCTTTAAAGCAAGGTTAGTAATGGTTTCACTTGTGATTCCTGGAAGGTCGGGGGCATAAATAAGCAATGCGCCCGCTGCCGCTTGTGGATTATTAGTACAGTAATTTTCAAGTGCTTCAGTATCAATGGCACGAAAAATTACACTCCATCCTTGAGCAAACAAAGTTCCAGAAACAAAGCTTTCAAACTGGGCATCAGCAATTGCGGTTATAACAACTGGGAGTTCTTGATCAGGCATTGGATCTAATCACCACCAAACGTCCTTGAGTTGTTGCTGCAAGCAACCGTAAGACTTGAGTCTGATCTACTGAAACCGTGATTGCTGCGTCAGTTCCGAAGTTTGCACTTTTTCCATCTGCGCTTAGAACTAGTACGTTTCCGAGAATAAGGATGGGTTCTTGAGCAAGTTCACCGTTTTGAATATCAATGACCCAGTAGATATCTACAAGATCTCCGATGTGGATGCTGGCTGCTAGATCTACCGAGCGGATACTTAGAGGTACCGCACTGCTGGCAACCATAACGGCCGTTGAACTTACCTTCTCGGTACTTACAATTTCACCTAAGAATATATTTTGAATGAGAACTTGCCCCAGGGGATCAAGTTCTTCCGATAAATAATTGGTTGAGCTCGATTTCAAATCTAAATCTTTCAGTTCTAGGTCGCCACTAGAAATCTGGTGCCCGCTTTGCAAGTCAACAGCTGCCACCCAGTATTTTGAGGTTGAGTGGGAAAAAACTGCTAGTAAGAATGCGGAAAGAAATGATGCTGCTATTAGTGCGATTGCTAGAGGCATTCGGGATGGCATATGTGAACTTTGTCTTTTCATGAATGCACCTAATTGCATTTACCGACAAAAAATGATTACTTATCCACACTCATCCTTATTGATGGCATGGATGTAGCCATTAGGTGGATTTATGTAGGATTCATTGGTAGAACTCTTACGGCATGACAACAAACCGATTAATTAGCGATGAAATCTCAATCAGCAGCTTTCGAATTGAAGCTCCAGATAGCCCTGAAAATCAGGACTGGAAGCACCCTCTACTAGAAATTTTTAAACTTACATCTGCTCCATTGCAAACTTCTCGCCCAAAACTGTATTTGGTTCCTTCACGTTTTGATGATGAGTTTGACCCTGATTTTGCGCCTGAACCAACTTCTGCTCTAGATCTACCAGAACTTCATCAGTGGACAGAAAGGTTCGCCCATTCGGTAGTTGAAATTTGGGCTGGACGTAGATCGCCCAGACAAATCCAAACACTTTGTCATCACACAATTTTTTCAGAGTTAGTTAGAAAATCTGGATCTCAAAAAGAAATTGGCCACATCCGTAAAATTCATATCCAAGAACCACTCGATGGAATATGTGAAGCAACAATTACTGTGCGATATCAAGACCGTCTTCGCTCAATGCTTGTTCGATTTGAAGGCATCGACAAACGCTGGTTGTGTACAGCCCTTAACTTGCTTTAAGCACCACCGTGGCAACGCTTGAACTTCTTACCTGAGCCACATGGGCAAGGGGTATTGCGAGAAACTTCGCCAGTCACTTTGACGCCGTTTTCATCAGCAGCGGTGTATTGCAAACCAGAAGTTGGTAACGCCTTAGTTTCAAGGCCCGCGCCAGTTACCTCGTTGTTTGAGGCTTCTACAGTTACTTCAATGTTGAACAAGAATCCCGCGATTTCTTCCTTTATTGCATCCATCATGGCTGAGAATAAGTCAAAGCCTTCGCGTTGATACTCAACAAGTGGGTCACGCTGGGCCATTGCACGCAAGCCAATGCCCTCTTGCAAATAATCCATTTCATATAAATGTTCTCGCCATTTGCGATCAAGAACAGAAAGTAAAACTTTGCGCTCAAGCTCTCGCATCACTTCTGAACCTAATGACTCTTCTCGCTTTGCGTATGCGGCCTTACAATCTTCGACAACGGCTGCGGCAAGGAACTGCGCGTCTAGTCCGCTTCGAGAACCAACTCGGCTAATTAATTCTTCAATTGAGAATGAGATTGGGTAAATAGTTTTAAGTGCATTCCATAACGTTTCAAGGTCCCAATCTTCCGAATAACCTTGTGAAGTAGCCATGCTCACATATGCCGTTAAAGTATCGTCGACAAAAGTAGCGACTTGATCCTTGATATCTGCACCTTCTAGGACCATTCGACGCTCACCATAAACAACTTGGCGCTGACGATTCATTACATCGTCATATTTTAAAACATTTTTACGCATTTCAAAGTTTTGTGATTCGACCTGTGTCTGCGCTGAACGAATTGCATTGCTGACCATCTTTGACTCGATTGGTGCATCTTCAGGAATTCCAGCAGCTGTTAGGAAACGTTCGACCATTCCAGAGTTAAAGCGACGCATGAGTTCATCTTGAAGTGAAAGATAAAAACGGGATTCACCAGGATCACCTTGTCGACCAGAACGACCACGTAACTGATTATCAATACGACGAGATTCATGACGCTCGGTACCTAGAACATAAAGTCCGCCAAGGGCAATTACTTCCTCGTGTCCGAGTGCTACTGCTGCCTTTTGGCGAGAAATCTCATCTGGCCAAGCTTTTTCATATTCTTCAGCGTTATCAACTGGAGAAATTCCACGACGTTGTAGTTCAAAATCTGCCATGAACTCTGGATTTCCACCGAGCATGATGTCAGTTCCGCGTCCTGCCATATTTGTTGCAACTGTTACGGCGCCTTTAACACCTGCGCGAGCAATAATTGCGGCTTCGCGCTCGTGGTGTTTAGCGTTTAGAACTTCGTGAGGCACGCCTGATTTGCGCAAGAATCCTGATAATTCCTCTGACTTCTCAACACTTACAGTGCCCACTAGAACTGGTTGGCCCTTGCGATGTTTTTCAACAATGTCTGCAGTTACTGCAATGAACTTTCCAGCTTCAGATTTATAAACAAGATCAGGTTGATCGATACGTACCATTCCGCGATTTGTTGGGATTGGAACAACGCCTAGTTTATAGATCTGGTGGAATTCAGATGCTTCAGTCATGGCAGTACCTGTCATGCCTGAGAGCTTTTCGTAAAGACGGAAATAGTTCTGCAAAGTAATCGTTGCAAGAGTCTGGTTTTCATCCTTAATTTCAATACGTTCTTTGGCTTCAAGAGCTTGATGCAAACCTTCGCTATATCGGCGCCCAGCTAGCATGCGCCCCGTGTGCTCATCAACAATTAAAAGCTCACCATTCATAACAACATAATCTTTATCTCGCTTGAAAAGTTCTTTGGCACGAACTGCGTTATTGAGATAACCAATCATCGGTGTATTTGCAGCTTCGTATAGGTTGCCAATCTGCAAAAGCTCTTCAACTTTAGTAACGCCATCTTCAAGAATTCCAAGAGTTCGTTTCTTTTCATCTATTTCATAGTGCACGTCGCGTTGTAGTTTGCCCACAAGGTTTGCAAATTCCACGTACCACTTGGTGGCTTTATCAGCAGGTCCACTAATAATTAATGGGGTTCGGGCTTCATCGATTAGAATAGAGTCGACTTCATCCACTACTGCAAAAAAATGCTCACGTTGTACGCACTCTTCAAGCGACCAAGCCATGTTGTCACGCAAGTAATCAAAACCAAATTCATTATTTGTTCCATAAGTAATATCTGCTAAATATGCTTCGCGACGTTCTGCCGGAGTCATATTGGCGAGAATCACGTCGACCTTTAATCCGAGGAATCGGTGGATTCGACCCATCCATTCGCTATCACGCTCTGCTAAGTAATCATTCGTTGTGACAACGTGAACACCTTTGCCGGCAAGAGCGTTGAGGTATGAGGGAAGGGTTGCTACTAGAGTTTTTCCTTCACCAGTTCGCATTTCAGCAATATTGCCTTTATGAAGTGCGGCACCGCCCATAATCTGTACGTCATAGTGGCGCTGACCTAATGTTCGCTTTGCCGCTTCACGCACAACTGCGAAAGCTTCAGGCATTAAATCATCGAGTGATTCACCCTTTGAAAAACGATCTTTGAAGATTTGGGTTTGAGCGCGAAGTTCTACATCTGACATAGAAGTAATGCGTGCTTCATGAGCATTAACGACAACCACGATCTTGCTTAGTTCGCGAAGGACGCGACCTTCACCTGCACGCAAAATCCTGTCAAAAAACGCTGGCATCAATGCAACCTTTCAAACGCTCACGAACTCGCTTACTCAAGGCTCCTATCGTAGAGGTTGCGCCAGGCAAGCGGTAACTGAGGCCAACACGTGAAATCCGTGAGAATTCAGGGCTCTGGCCGCCTCTGCGACCGTGGCACCCGTGGTTACAACATCATCGATGAGAATTAAATCACCCCGTGGATATGTGTTTGTGTTGATGCTAAAAGCCCCATGCATATTAGTAAGTCGAGATTTGGCGTTCAGCGAGCTTTGGTCTTTGACTTTTCGGTTGATAGTTAATGCCGGAATCAAAGGTATCGATGTGGCTGCTGAAATTTCCCTACAGAGTTCCAGAATAAAACTTCTGCCACGTCGCCTTTGATTTATCCCTGATGATGGAATTGGAACGAGCCGGACATTGAAAGCATCAAAATTTGCTGTGTCGAGCACATGGACTATCGCATCAATAATTAATTGATCCGCCCCTTTTAACCCATTTTCTTTGGCCGCCATAATTATTCGACTTGCAGTTGGAGAATAGGAGATTGCTGAGTGGACTTTCATGCCGCGAATATGAGTTGTATAAAAATGAGGATGCCATTCACGGCGACAATTAGAACAAATTGAAATCCCAATAGCATTGCAGCCAAAACATCGGGTTGGGAAAAGGAGTTGACTTAGCTCTTCAATAACTGACATGGGTCGAAGTTAGTTCAGAAAACTCTGTTCTAAATTTGGGTGTGGAAATTATTCATGTGAATCATCTGGTGCCAATTTAATCAACCGGGATTCAATCCCCTGGCTAGATTGGCGAGGAAGAGTTAAAACAAAATGTGCGCCTTTTCCAGGACGCCCCCAAGCTTCAAGTTCTCCATTATGTAAACGTGCGTCTTCTAAGGCGATAGATAGACCTAGACCAGTGCCGCCGCGAATACGTGAACGAGAAGGGTCGGCCCGCCAAAATCGGTCAAATACTCGAGTTAATGCATTCTCATCTAAACCGATTCCATGATCTCGAACACCTACTGCAACATCATGCTCACTTGCCAAAATTGTTATAGCTACTGGTTTTTCTTCGGCATGGTCAATGGCATTTGAAAGCAGGTTTCGCAAAATTCTTTCTACGCGCCTAATGTCAGCCTTCACATTAATGCCTTCAGCAAGCGAATAGATTCGAAGCTCAGTAGAGCGCTCCTTGGCAACTAAAGCTAAATCTTCTGCACAGCGATTAGCTAACAAAACTATGTCAAAATCAATTGCTTCAAGCACCGCAACTCCGGCATCAAATCGGCTTACTTCAAGGAGGTCTTCTAGTAAGCGCTCAAATCGATCTAATTGGGCAACTAAAAGTTCAGTACTTCTAGCGACAATCGGATCAAAGCTCTCACGAGATGCATTAATAACTTCCGAAGCCATGCGCAATGTTGTTAGCGGAGTGCGAAGTTCATGGGAAACATCTGAAACAAAGCGCTGCTGAACCCTAGAAAGGTTTTCAAGCCGTGCAATTTGCTTTTCAAGGGATTCGGCCATCTCATTAAATGCAGTACCTAATGTGGCAATTTCATCTTGTGAAACTACCTTCATTCGCTGACGGAAATCACCAGAAGTAAACTGAGTGGCGATTGCTGCGGCTTCGCGCACTGGACGAACTACTTGGCGAACAACTAACCAGACGATTAATGCGATAAGAAAGACAAGGACTGAGCCAGTGACTAATAATAGTCTTGAGATCAAATCTAAAGTTGTATTTTGATTTGCAAGTGAAAAGATTACATACATCTCATACTGGCCCGCGCCGGGAATCTGTACCTTCTGACCAAATGCCAATCCCGGAATGCTTGAACCACCCGAGTAATTGATATTGACCAATGATGAGACTATGTCATTGCTTCTACGCACGCGTTTACTTAAATATTCTGGAATAGACTTCGGATTAACTAAATTTGAAGTAGTTCCATAATCATTGTTACGGGTGTTTCCTGGACTTCGAATAAATACCACTTCACGAGCATTTTCATTTGTGGTCAGGGATGTTGCTGAACTTATAACGTCATTGATAACTTTGCGAACTGCCGCTTCCTTTTCGCCCTCGGCTAATAGGAATCGATACTCTGCGCTAAATATCGTTGAGCGGGCTTCAATGCGAGCTGAGTCAAGATTTACTTTCTTAATACCAGTTGATAACTGCGAGTTAAGGGCAGAGCCAGTCAGATAAACAACGGCGAGAGAGAGCAAAACGGTGGAGATAATTACTCGTGTGGCCAGTGAATTTCGCAGGCGTAAAAAAATGCGATTCATATTTTAGGAGGCGCCCATAACTCCAGCTTTGTAACCGACTCCACGTACTGTTACAACGATCTCTGGGCTTTCAGGATCATGTTCGATTTTGGAGCGAAGGCGCTGTACATGAACATTTACTAGGCGCGTATCTGTGGAATGCCTGTAGCCCCATACTTCACTGAGCAACGCATCACGCGAAAATACTCGACCTGGTTCTTTAGCAAGGGCAACTAATAAATCAAATTCAAGGCGAGTAAGAGAAATCTGCTTACCTGCCCGCAAAACTTGATGAGCCTGTACATCAATTGCTAAATCACCAATTGTTAATAGGCCGGCAATATCTACATTAGTTCGTCGTAAACGAGTGCGGATTCGCGCAATGAGTTCTGACGGATGGCGAAAAGGTTTGACCATATAGTCATCGGCTCCGGCTTCAAGTCCGCGAACAACATCCTGGGTGTCACCTTTTGCCGTCAACATAATGATTGGAACCATTGATTCGGCGCGAATTAATTTACAAACTTCGATGCCATCAAGGCCAGGCAACATAACATCCAACAGAACTAAATCTGGTGGATTGTTACGAAAGACATCTAGAACTTCATCCCCGCGGCTTACGAGGTCGACATCAATACCTGCACCGGTTAAGACAATGCCGAGCATTTCGGCAAGGTCCTGGTCATCATCGACGACCATAACCAATGTCATTAGCTACCGTGCTCCCAAGAGTTCAAGTACATATCTTGTGCTGGTGTAAGAACATCAATTAATCCACCCATGCTCTTCAACTTTAAGCTAGCAACTTCCTTATCAATGTAAGTAGGAACGTTGTGAACTCCAGCCTTCAAGTTCTTAGCTTCCTTTACAAGGTATTCAGCAGTCAGAGCTTGATCAGAGAAAGACATATCCATTACAGATGCTGGGTGACCTTCGGCAGCGCCAAGATTAACTAAGCGGCCCTCGGCAAGAAGGAGTAGGCGACGACCATCAGCCATGACATATTCATCAGTCTGGTGACGCATCTTTGCATTCTTCTTAACTGCATGTTGTTCTAACCATGCAACATCGATTTCAATATCAAAGTGACCCGAGTTTGCCATAATCGCGCCATCCTTCATGACCGCAAAGTGCTCATCGCGCAATACATCGCGGTTACCTGTGACAGTAATAAAAACATCACCAACTTTGGCAGCATCTGCCATAGGCATAACACGGAAGCCTTGCATCATGGCATCAAGTGCTTTGGTTGGATCGATTTCGGTAATGATTACATCAGCGCCCATTCCCTTAGCACGCTCTGCAACTCCCTTACCGCAGTAGCCAAAACCAGCTACGACAAGGATGCGTCCTGCCAACAAGAAGTTCGTTGAACGAAATACTGCATCAAGAGTTGATTGACCAGTTCCGTAACGGTTATCAAACATGTGCTTTGTATCAGTGTCATTGACAGCAATCATTGGGAACTGAAGCGCTCCATCTTTTGCCATCTGATTAAGACGAATAACACCTGTGGTTGTTTCTTCGCAACCGCCTGCAATATTTGGAATTAACTCTTTGCGAGTTGTGTGAAGAGTATTTACAAGATCGCAACCATCATCAAAAACTTGGTGTGGTTCGATATCAAGGGAAGCGTTGATGTGCTTGTAATAACCATCGCGATCAACTGCATTTCGTGCAAAAACAGAGATTCCGTATTCATGAACAAGGGCTGCAGCTGTGTCATCCTGAGTTGAAAGCGGATTTGATGCGCACAGAGCAATTTCCGCGCCACCAGCTTTTAGAACGCGCATTAAGTTAGCGGTCTCGGTGGTTACGTGCATACATGCAGAGATTCGCACACCAGCAAATGGTTGAGATTTTTCGAAGCGCTCTCGGATTTGAGCAAGTACCGGCATGTTGCGCTCGGCCCACTCGATACGCATGCGCCCTTGTGCTGCAAGGGATGCATCTGCAATGTCGTGTTTTGGAAGAGTAGAGGTAAGAGGTACGTTCACGAAAAGCTCCTTTATCGACTGCGGTCAGGAGCATAGGTTACTGCCCCCGCGCCTAAAGCGAGTAATGAAGACGCGTGCTTAGGGGCGAATTAAGGCAAGTACCTCATCGCGTAGCTTCTCCATACGTGCAGTCGTCTTGGCCTCAACATTGAGTCGAAGCAAGGGCTCTGTATTAGATGGGCGAAGGTTAAACCACCATGTATCACCATTGACAGTCAGTCCATCAAGATGATCGACAGTGACACCAATTTGTTCGAAATACACCTGCTCAACCATTGCCATCGATGTTGGAGCATCGGATACTTTTGAATTAATTTCCCCGCTAAGGACATAGCGTTGAAATGGTTTTAAGATTGCAGACATAGATTTTTTTGATTCACCAAGAGCTGCGATGGCATGAAGGGCTGCTAGTGCACCTGAATCTGCTCGCCAAAAATCATCAAAGTAAAAGTGGCCTGAGTGTTCCCCGCCGAAAATTGCTTTGCTATCAGCCATCATTTTCTTGATATAGGAATGTCCAACACGGCTGCGAAGACCCACCCCACCATTTTCTTCAATAACTTCGAGCACTGCTCGCGATGAAATTAAATTGTAAATAATTGTGGATCCTGGATGCTTGAGCAATTGGCGCTCTGCAATCAGGGACGTTAAATCCGATGGGTTAATCGCATTAGCTTTTTCATCAACGATGAAACATCGATCCGCATCCCCATCAAATGCCAGGCCCAAATCAGCCTTGTGCTTTAAGACCGCCTTTTGTAAATCTCGTAAATTCTTTTCCTCGATAGGATTAGCTTCATGATTTGGAAATGTGCCATCTAATTCAAAATACATCGGAATCATTTCACAGTTGAGCCGAGAAAAAATCGCTGGAGCTGTGTGGCCAGCCATTCCATTTCCTGCATCAATAACTATTTTCAGTGGGCGAATATTGTCAAGATTGACCAAGTTTAATAAGTGATCCACATATTCTTCGAGCATATTACGCTCTGTTTCTACTCCAACAGAACGAATCTCAAGTGGAGAACCTTGGCGAACAAAACTTTCAATAGCTAGCAGCCCTGATTCTTTTCCAACTGGGCGCGCACCGCTGAGGCATAATTTGATTCCGTTGTATTCAGCTGGGTTATGGCTAGCCGTGAACATTGCACCTGGCAATCCCAATTTACCTGATGCAAAATACAACATATCGGTTGATGCCAATCCAATTCGGATTACATCCATTCCAAGAGATGTAGCACCGGCTGAAAATGCATCCGCAAGTCCGGGTGATGATGCTCGCATATCTTCACCGATAACAATGGTTGCCGGTTCGCGCTCTTGTTGAAGAAATCGAGCGAAAGCCAGACCGGTTGCAAAAGTAAAATCAGGGGTAATTTGTGAATCAACTAGGCCGCGAATGTCATAAGCCTTAAAAATGTCTGCAATCTCTTGGGCCATCAAGTAGTTCCTAAGACGGTACGGCTCGTAAATGACCCCGGCGTCCAATAGGAGTTTGAGCTTTGTCTTCACTTAGCGTTTGCACATTTTCATCACTGCGCCTTGCCACTTCTCGTACTGCATCGGCGATCGCCATTAAATCATCGTCAGATGGGCCGGGTTCATTACCTGTTAACTCTTGTTTAATTACATTCCAACCATGTGGAACCTTTAGACGTTCTCCATGAATTGCACATAAATCATAAGCATGTGGTTCTGAGAAAGTTGCTAACGGACCGACTACGGCAGTTGATTCTGCGTAGATATAAGTCAATGTCATCGTTGCGATAGAGCGACAACCCACACGAGAGCAACCTCGTCCAACATGGGCATGTGACTTCATGACAAGAACATTAGTGGGCTCAGTGCAGTTTTTTAGGGATTTAGTACACGAATGTTTGAATTTGGAACTTCCACTCTTGTGAGCGTACTGCCGTTTTTGATTGGAAAGAATCCATAACCATTACTTGAGGCTACGAGTGCACCGGCAAAAACCTTGTTGCTTGTCGAAACGATAGTCATTGAGCGAGCATTAGCTGGAGCACGCCAGGTAGCGATGTCGGTTCCCTTAACGAGAGTGCGAACTGTTTTGCCATTAATTAGCTTGGCCTCAACTATCACCGCAATTGACTCTCCCGTAAAGGTAACAAGAGGTGAAAGACCAGTAATGGCGATTGTCATGGGAACAAGCTCTGGAGTTGCCGTACTCCAAACAAAGTCCTTACGGCCATTAATTGTTACCGAAGATAAAATTGAAGCAACAATGGGATCATCTGAGGTAATTCGAACAGCAAATGCACTTGCAGAAATATCCGGAGCTAATGAAAATTCGGTAACTATTCCTGCATTAATTGCCCGTGAACTCAACCCAACTGGTGTGAATCGACCATCAGCTGATAGAACTTCCACAGTGAAGTTTGTATCGACTTCACCTGGAGAAAGAATTCTTAGCGTATGGGTAGAGGCGGTCTTTTGGCCCTTTTTGGGAAGCTGATTAGGAATTGCAGGAATCACAATGCTCTTTGACGCACTTGGAATTGAATTCACAAAATCGCCACCTAGCGCTCTCAAGCCCGCGCCTTGCTCATCAATTACAAATGAATTTACTCGCCCAGAGCGCGGAACTACCTGAATCGTTAGTGATTTATCTCCCGGAGCAAGAGAATCGAGAGATAGTTGCATAAAACTCTTTGACTTTAAATTTACGGACTTAATTGGTTGCTTACCGTTTTCTGAATAACTTTGAATATCAACAAGGGCATCACTTAAGCCGCTATTAGTGAGCACTAATCGACCGCGAGTTGTCACATTCGCAGTCCCACCTACAAACCACTGTGATGCTTCTGGGCCTGAACAAATTGTCCCTCCAGCCCAACTTCCAGAACGGCTTTGCCAGATAACGGGTGTAACTCCTTGCGCAGAAATTACTAATGAATTTTTACTAACCGGAAAGCGCAATATTCTAAATGGCAAAGTTTTACTGCTTCTATTTTCAAGCCGTTGATATTGCGTTTTTCCTGAAGAGATTGAGATTTGCGAGTTCAAGCCATTTAATGTCGGCGGACAAACTACCGCTGGATAGGATTGCGAATATGTACTTGATTGATCGGCAACATTTAAACCTGACGCTAAAAGAAAACATGCGATTAATACGGTTAGGAAAAAAACTGGCTGCCTATACTTCACGCCAACTCCTTATCTGAGATTTCGCGCTTTCTACGCCCTGCCGGAAGTGCCAAGACCACCACAACTATCCAGGCAATGAGCTCAAGTGAGAGCCAGGCGCGTCTGATGGTTCCATCATGAAGCAGTGAAATTTCCCCAGGCTCTAGAACCTGAAAACGCGGAAGCCCCTGTTCATCTCTATCACGTTCCAAGCGATATCCATTTTCTAGTACCTGCCATGAGCGATCATATGTTTCAGTAAGTGTGACTGTTCCAGGACCATTGACATTAGTTCGGGTACCAATTTCACCAGTTTCTAGTAGAGAGCGCGTGCCGTTTTTGTCAGTAAAAATAATTCGTCCAGTCACACCTGAAACTCTCCATACGACTCCAGCAGATGTGGCAGATGAACGCGAAAAACCTCCAAGACCGTCAATAGTTCTAATAACGTTGCGATCAAAAGGGTTTTTAACAAAGACATACTTAATCCCATAATTAGAGAAAACTTGACTGCTGCGAATACCAGTACCGTTAATGAGTCGTTGTGCTGCAATCTCTATTTCACGCACTTGCCCAGGTGCAACATCAGGTTGGCCTAACGTAATATCTGAGCCTCTCGAAATGTAATATTGAATCGTTTTTTCACTTGTAATTCCAACTTCACGTAATACTAAAGTTTTAGTATCTGCCTCAGCCGTTAAAAAAGCTGGCATTACTGCATTCAAATTACTTTGAACAGGTGAATTTGCTCCCCCTGAAATCGACCAGCCCATGCTTGTTACTGCATACACTGAAGTAATGCAGAGCAGGAACCCTGCCAAAATATGGCGGAAATTAATATTGCTGGCGATTAGTACCTCTCGTAACTGATCAAGAATTACTACACCAGCTGCAACCGCTGCCAATGTTGCTCCAACTAAAAAAGTTCCAACCCATACTCTCGTATTGGCACCACTGCCATGCACGCTAATGGAGATTGCCGAAAATAAAGTTGCAGCTGAGAGAAAACCCGCTCCAATTTGAGCAATAGATTTAGCAACTGAAGAAGAGAAAAGCGCAACAACGAGAATCAGTAAAATTGGACTAAGTACCCAGACTGGAAGAGCGCCCTGTCCGCCAGGATTACCAAAGACCACCAATTCAGGGGCACCACCTGAAAGTATCAATCCCGGTTCTGCAAGAAAACGCGCAGGACGAGCCAAAGCTTCTATTGAAAATGGTGCGACCAATATGAATGGAAACAACAGAAGTGTCAGTCGTTTATAGAAACGGCTTAAAAATAAGGTCTTACCGAGTTTTTGGTCATAATCACTCAAGATCGCATAGCCAATTATACCTAGGCTGAGCAAGGAGGTAATCAAAGTAAATGAACTAAGAAGTGCAAGCAAAATTGTTAAAACATAAATTCGACGCCAACTATTTTTTTCTATGGCCTTCCAATGCGTTAAAACTATCGGGATCTGAGGCGCAATAATTAAAGCTGCCAAAGTTGCCAGTCGACCTGAATTTATAGATGCCAGAGCGACTGGTGAGATTGCATAAAGAAAACTCGCTGAAATGGTTATAAAAGAATTCTTCGATAACCTGCGTAAATAAGATTGGGCTGACCACATAATAAATAGTGGTGCCATAAGAAAGAATATGGTTATAAGAAAAGGTACTTTTCCAAGAACAATAATCGAGAAAAGGGCTAGGACTGCAATCCATGGCGGTGAAGCATGTGAACTACCCATTCCCACTTGGTGCCAAGATTCAAAGTAAGTTCGCCAAAGATCTCGTGCGCCAGCAGGAGAAGCTGGAAGTGCTCCTCCGACTAGTGCGCCTAAGCGATTTCTTGATGCAATCAGAGTTACTAATCCCAGTAATAGGTAACCGAAAATCTCTGGATTTTTTAATATGTTGCGCCACTGATATCTCTTTGTAGGAACTAGTAAATCTTCTTCATCAAGAGCATTCAAAACTGAAATGGATGTGCTTTCTGCAACAGGAATAACTCTTGCTCTAATAGCTTCAGCTACGCTAGATGTTGATAATCGTAATAGTGACCAACGTGGCGGAATATATGGAGAGATTACGCGGGCGGAAACTAAGCGCTTGGATTTTCTAAATTTACGAGCCTGAAAAATTTCAGTCGGCCTAATGATCAAGGTCGCAACAGCCAATAATTCATCTGAGGCGTACCCAGGGAGCTTTGCTATGAGATAACCAAGGGAACGAACCATCGCAGATCCCAATAGTTGAAGACAAAGCCAAGGAATCATCCACCACGATGAATTTGCGAGCAACACATAAGCTGCATTGCGACGATCAAGTAATAGCGGGCGATGTAGAAATGCTCCAGCAACATCTACGCTGCGACGCTCAGAAGCTGAGGCTTGTGCGTGATAGGCAACTGCTTCAGTGTTTGCAATGACTGCATAGCCAGAAACACGTGCACGCCAACCAAAATCAATGTCATCTCGGAAAAGGGAGAGGTTTGAATCAAAGCCACCAATTTCTTCAAAGACATCTCGCCGAATTAAGGCACCGGCAGTGCTGACAGATAAGACATCATGAATTCCATCGTGTTGTCCCTGATCGTATTCATATGTTTCTAAGCCAGTCCACCTCGCACCATTACCAGCAATACTTATTCCTGCTTCAAGTAAATGCGTATGGTCGTGCCATCCAAGAAGCTTTGGACCAACCATTGCTACTTGTGGACGATCTTCTACTGCCTCAAGTAGTTTTTCTAAAGCAGTAGATGCAGGTGCACTGTCATCATGAATTAACCAAAGCCATTCGCTGCTACCTTCAATGTGTGCAGGTAATGTATCAACTGCGAGCGCAACAGCATCGCCGAATCCGCAATCGCGTTGTGCTGAAATAATTGGGATTCGCGCAGATTTAAGCAGTCTTGTTGAGGAATCTTTTGAGTCGGTATCAACTGCAATTATTTGATCAATAGAGCGCGTTTGTGAAGTAAGAGCCGCTACTACTGCTGGCAGCCATGTTTCACCGTCATGAGTTACAACAATTGCGGTGACTGAATGTCTATCTATTATTGCCACAACAAAACCACCATCTCCTAAAGAGTTGGGATTAAAAAATTACGCAGAACGGCGCTTTAAGCGACGACGTTCGCGCTCTGATAATCCGCCCCAAATTCCAAAACGTTCGTCATGTGCAAGTGCATATTCCAAGCACTCTGAACGAACATCGCAAGAAAGACAGACTCGTTTTGCTTCGCGAGTTGATCCGCCTTTTTCAGGGAAGAAAGCTTCTGGATCTGTTTGAGCGCACAGTGCGCGTTCCTGCCAAGAGAGTTCAATACTCTCGCCAGTTTCGAGTGTGATCTTTGGGCCAGTCGTGGGGGTTGGGGAGTTCGTGGCTTCAGGTTTAATCGGCATAGTCGATTCTCCTTGAATACATCAGGTCTGATCCCTCGTGGAAAAGACTTACTTAGGAGTGAATTACACGCGTGTAAGTCGAATAAGTCAAGCGCGGGTACCCCCACTTCATCGCAGATTCACGCTCAATTTACTGCGGGATTGGAAAAATTTTGAGATTTGTCACAAAAGAAGTAGATATTTGCGCCGAATCTAGAATTTGTGCCCCTGCTGCTACAAAAGAGTTGGTTACTACGGCAGCTTTCCCAATTTTAGCTCCGGCCTCAACGATTGAGCCGGTTATGTGTGCCCCTTGGCCAATTACTGCACCGATGCCAATAGAACTGCCGCCATCAATCACGGCAGTTGCATCAACAGTGGCACCTTTCATAATGAGAGATTGTGGTGAATGACTTTGAATCATCTGCGGCGTTAATGCCAATGCCTTTGCAGCTCCGGAAACTAAATCAACTGAGCCCTTTAATAAAGCTGTGGGTGTTCCAATATCTAGCCAATAGGAATCATCAATAAAACCAAAAACTCTTCCATGCTTTTCGACTAACTCTGGAAATATTTGGCGCTCAACACTGATAACAGTGTCTTCTGGAATTGCTGTCACAACGGATGCTTTAAAAACATAGCAACCTGCATTAATCGTATTCGTTACTGGATTATCCATTTTTTCTAGAAAAGCCGTAACTCGGCCAGCGGAATCGGTTGGTACACAACCATAGGCTCGTGCATCGTCAACTGTAGTTAGGTGCAATGTGACATCTGCATTATTTGCTTCATGATCTTGTATTTGTTGTGACAAATTATGAGAACTCAAGACGTCCCCATTAAAAACAACAATAGATTCATCTCCAGTTAAAAGCTTAGTAGCATTTCGAATAGCGCCACCTGTGCCTAACGGTTCCTTTTCTACGGCGTAAAGCAGATTCATACCCCACTTAGACCCATCGCCAAAATATGGGATAAAAACTTCTGATAAATATGAAGTGGCAAGGACAACCGTTGTTATTCCAGCTTTTTTTGCCATGGCTAATTGATGTTCTGTTACAGGTAAACCCGCCACTGTCAGCATCGGTTTTGGAGTATTTTTTGTAAGCGGCATCAGGCGCGTACCAAATCCACCAACAAGAAGAATTCCAACTGCCATGAGCTATGCCTTTAAACGGGTAACTGCTTGATCGATCGCAGCATCCGTGGCAGTCAAAGCGATACGGATGTGGTTTTTACCTTTGTCACCATAGAAGCTGCCAGGGGTTGCCAGGATTCCGCGCTGGGCTAACCAATCAACGCTTATCCATGCATCTTCATCACGAGTACACCAGATATAGAGTCCTGCGTTGCTAAATTCAATTCGAAATCCGCACGCCTCAAGTGCAGGACGCAAAGTTTCACGTCGTGTGTTGTATCGCCCTCGTTGCTCGGCAACATGTGAATCATCTTTAAGCGCAACGGTCATTGCTTTCTGTACAGGCAATGAAACCATCATGCCTGCATGCTTTCGAAGTTCACGAATCTTTGCGATTAATGAAGAATCGCCAACCATAAATGCTGCCCGATATCCAGCCATCGATGAACGCTTTGATAGAGAATGCACTGCCAAGATATTTGTGTTATCTCCTGCAGTTAACGCCATGACGGATGTTGAGACAGCCGTGTGATCAAACTCGAAGTAGCACTCATCTGAAATTAAAACTGAGTTATTTGCCCGTGACCATGAAATACAGTCCTTTATTTCTTCAACACTATGAACCCGCCCAGTTGGATTAGATGGTGAATTCATCCAAGCTAAATCAGCGCTCGGCCAACTCTTAGCATCTATCTCAACGGGAACAGATTCTGCTTCTGCGATTAACGCACCTACGTGATAAGTGGGATAAGCGATTTCTGGAATCAGAATCTTCTTTGATTCTAAAATAGTTGGTAACCAAGCAACTAATTCTTTAGAGCCGATGACAGGCAAGACATCAAAATCACCTGTTGCGCCTATTCGGGATTTTGCCCACGTGATTATGGCTGAACGTAATTCAGGTGTTCCAGCAGTTAATGGATAGCTGGGCGAATTAGATGCTTCGCGTAATGCTGCTTGTATAAATTCAGGCGTTGGATCTACAGGAGTTCCCGCTGAGAGATCAATAATCCCACCAGGGTGCGCACGGGCCTTATCTCCATAAGGGGCAAGTGCATCCCAGGGAAAATCTGGGAGTGAAGAACGCAAGAAGTATTACTCGCTCTTAGGAGGAAGGGCTTTTACAAATTCATGGTCGGTACCAGTTGCCCCGACCTTTGCTGCTCCGCCAGGTGAACCTATTTCTACGAAAAACTCAGTATTAACTTTTGAAAACCCTTTCCACTGTGGTGGAACATCGTCTTCATAATAAATCGCTTCTACGGGACAGACTGGCTCACAAGCGCCGCAATCTACGCATTCATCGGCTTGGATATAGAGCATGCGATCGCCTTCATAAATGCAGTCCACAGGACACTCAGCGATGCAGGATTTATCTTTGACATCGACACATGGTTCGGCGATCACATAAGTCACGACTTGCCTCCGTAAGAAATAAAAGTTACCAACGGCTCCGATTGTAATCGCATCGGCTCTCCTAAGGCGATATTTGATGTGAAGGTTTATCGTTGAGCCATGTCCCATGCCCTAGAAGCCACATTTGCCAGCCTTATTGGCAAGCGGGTCACCGTTCGGTTACATGATCCCGAGGGTGGTTTTCGAGACATTGTTGGATATCTAGAGTCGCCCGTCACTCTTCGAAATCGCCACGGCAAGCTCATCGAATTTTCACATGATGAGATTGCATTGTGGAAAGAAGTGATCGAAAAAAAGTGAGCCTTTCTCTCTACGATACGGCAACTCGAAAAACGATGCCGGTTATTTCAACTCTTGGTAAAACGACAATGTATTGCTGTGGGCCAACGGTTTATCGCGATGCACATGTTGGGAATTTAAGAACATTTTTATTATCGGATTTAGTCCGCAGAGTGCTTGAGTCACACGGTAACACTGTTGAACTTATCCAAAATATTACCGATGTCGGTCATATGTCCGATGATTTTGAAGCTGAAGACAAGATGCTTGCGCAGGCTAAAACCGAGGCCATGGACCCATTTGCAGTTGCACGTAAATATGAGCAAAAATTTCATATTGACTTGAATCGCTTAAACGTTAAACCTGCGGATAAGTTCCCGCGAGCAAGTGAATCAATTGAACTCATGTTGGTAATGATTGCCCAACTTATCGAAAAGGAATTTGCATACGTTGGTGATGATGGCTCTGTTTATTTTGATGCACGCAGCGTGGAAAGTTACGGAGCAATTAGCGGGAATCGACTTGATGCGCTCAAACCAGGACATCGATACGAATACAGCGAAGATGGTGCCAAAAGATTTCACGCTGACTGGGCGTTATGGAAGGCAGCAGGTGCACGTAGTGAAATGATTTGGGATTCGCCTTGGGGTCCAGGCTTTCCTGGCTGGCATATTGAATGTTCTGCGATGTCACTTCACTACCTTGATTCTCATATCAATGTGCATGTGGGTGGAATTGATCTGCGCTTTCCGCATCATGAAAATGAACGAGCCCAATCAAATGCGATCACCGGAAATGAGAGTGTCGATTTATGGCTACACGGAGAGCATCTGCTTTTTGAAGGCCGAAAGATGTCGAAAAGTGCAGGAAATGTTGTGCTCCTGCAGGATGTTATTGCTAAAGGGTTCGATCCACTTGCAGTCAGATTGTGCTTTTTAGAAAACCGCTACCGATCTCAGATGGATTTAACATGGGCGGCTATTGAAGCTGCCGATGGACTGCTCAAGCGATGGCGAAAAAAAATCAAGGCTTGGAAGCAATCTGAGGTTACAGAAGATTTAGAGTTCTTAGCAATCATTGATAATGATTTAGATACTCCTCGCGCAATTCAATATCTACGAAATGTTGAAAAGAATGATGACTTACCGGACCAGGCATCTCGATTTTTATATGCAGATAAAATATTAGGCCTAGATTTGAATCGAGTAGAGACAGAAAAAACTTTGACAAGAGAACAAGAAGAATTACTTGAATTGCGCATGATTGCCAGAAAAGAAAAGCGCTGGGACGATAGCGATGCCCTGCGATTGAAACTTGAAGTAACGGGTCTTGAAATTAAAGATTCTGCCGAGGGACAAGATTGGCAATGGCGTTAGGCTGGAAGAAGGATTGCTAAAACCAAAGCCATAAAACCCACGTTAATTAGTGAAATACCAATAGAAGTACCTTCAATGAGGTACTCATCATTGATACCTGGAAACCCAGCACGCAATACAACGACTGTCCAAGCAATAGATGCCACTACACGAAGAGTTTTGCCACCCCACATGCGGCCAATGCTCCAAACTCCTGCCACTGTTGCCAATAAAACAAAAATCAAGCCAAATGGTACGAGCGAGGCGTGTATAAACACGGAACCTGCACCCAGACCTGCACCGATAGCTGCTGAATATAAATAACGCACTATAAAACTACTCCAGAAGTTAAATCGCTTTCACGACCATTTTCATCAAAAGGTTCGCACTTTGTTCCTTTAACGAGTGTGTAGTACTCGTGTCCCCACACCTGCTGGCCCAAGTTGTTAGATAAAGCAAAGAAAGGACCATCTAATGAAATCTGTGTCTCATGAGCCTTCATTGCAGCCATTTTTGCCTCAACATAATTATTGCCATCGATGAGCGTTGTAACAAAGGCATCATCTTTTGCATATGGGAGATCATCAACGCTCTCTGCACCAAAGAAATCTGAGCCAAGTTCTTTCATCTTTGCCATTCCCTCGGCCAGAACAGATTTTGGCATTGTGTTCCAATAAATTTTTTGAATCTGCCACGTAGAAAGTTCGCTAGCCCTCATTGCTACGCGGTGGGCTTGAATATGATCTGGATGACCATAGCCACCGATTTCATCGTAAGTAATCAAGATTTGTGGCTTTATTTCTTCGATTATTGCAACAAGCTGACCTGCAGCTGACTCTAAATTAGCTTGCCAGAAAACATCTGGTCGATTATTTGGTGGAGTATCCATCATTCCACTATCGCGGTAATTTCCAAGAAATCTAAAATCATTTACTCCTAAGGCTTTCATCGCCTTAGCCAGTTCAATCTCGCGATGTTTTCCTAATTCATCATTTTGATTGCTAGCTAGATGCGATAACCCAGGAACTAAGACTTCGCCTTCTTCCCCGCGAGTGCACGTAACTAAAGTAACTTTTGCGCCGAGAGCGGCATAAAGGGCCATTGTCGCGCCATTGTTAATGGTTTCATCATCAGGATGAGCGTGAACTAAGAGAATTCGATATCCCTCATATGAACTCTTCATAGCTTCTCCCATGCAAGTATTCCTCCAGTTAAATGGCGTGAGTTTTTAAACCCGGCACCTTGAATTATTTCTAGGCATTCCGCAGATCTAACACCAGAGCGACAATGTAGAATAATCTCTTTATCCAATGGAAGGGCAGACAGCGCGCTGTGATCTAAGAAAAACCCTTTAGGAATCAGGGTAGAACCAGGAATACGCGATTTCTCAAACTCCTCGGGCTCACGTACATCGATGAGTACGAATTCTTCATTGTCTGCAAATTTTTTGCGCAAATCTTTGGCAGATATCTCATCAGAAATATTAATTCCACAAAAGCTCTCGTAGTCATCTAACAGCTTTTGCTGTGGGGCATTTTGGCTACAAATCGCGCAGTTTGAATCTTTCTTAATATTAATCTTTGAGTATTGCGAATCAAGTGCGTCGTAAACCATTATTTTGCCTATTTGTAATTCACCGATTCCGGTAATGGCTTTAATGACCTCATTGACTTGCATTGATGCAATCGATGCACACAAAACACCTAAAACTCCGGCTTCGGCACAGTTTTGAACTGAGCCTGGTGGCGGAGGTGTTGGGTGAACGCACCGATAACAAGGGCCGTAGGTATTCCAAAAAATTGCAGCTTGACCATCGAAGCGATTAACAGAACCCCAGACATAAGGTTTATTCAGTAAAACAGCAGCATCGTTGACCAAATATCGTGTTGCAAAATTATCAGTTGCATCAATAATAATGTCGTAGTTAGCCAAAATCTCTAGAGCATTTACATTATCAATGCGTGAGTCATGAATTGTTACCAAGGTTGTTGGGTTAAGGTCAAGAATTTTCTTCTTGGCTATATCAACTTTTCTCTCACCTATTTCTGCCTGCGTGTAGAGAATCTGCCTATGCAGATTGGTTTCATCTATTGAATCAAAATCAACAATCCCAATTGATCCGATACCCGCTGCAGCTAAATATAGAAGCGCGGGTGAACCAAGTCCTCCAGCACCAATGCACAAAACCTTTGAATTTCTTAACCTTTCTTGACCCAACTCTGAAACTTGTGGGATCACGATCTGGCGGCTGTAGCGAGTGCGCTCTGCATCGGTTAGCGATGGGCCTGATTTCACTAACGGCGGGATTTTCATAAGATGCCAATTCTGCCGTATTCAAGCACGGTGTGCTACATCTATTAGCCAATCACCACGACTGCCTCTACGATTGCGCCAATGAGTACCGTTGACACTTCAAATAAGGCCCGTCTGCCTCGTGATGAACGTCGCGCACTTTTACTCTCGGCAGCACTTGAAGTCTTTACAGCGGCAGGATATCACTCAGCTGCAATGGATGAAATTGCAGATCGTGCAAATGTTAGTAAGCCAGTTCTGTATCAACATTTTCCATCAAAGCTTGAACTTTATTTGGCGGTTCTTGATTTGCATATTGACTCTTTAGTTTTTGAAATTCAAAAGGCAATCGCTTCAACACCAGATAACGCCAATCGTGTACATGCAACTGTTGATGCCTACTTTGCTTTTATTGAAAAGGAGGGCGAAGCATTTAGATTGCTATTTGAAAGCGATATGAGTGTTGAGCCATCAGTTCGTGAACGACTTAATCGCATGACTTATGACTGCGCAGCGGCTGCAAGTGCTGTAATTTCTATTGATACAGGTCTTCCAAAAGAAGCTTCAATGCTCCTAGGTGTTGGAATGATTGGCTACGCCCAAGTAACTGCTCGCCATTGGCTAGATCGAGACAGCACATTAACCCGTGAACAGGCTGTTGAATTAGTAAACAACCTCATGTGGAGAGGTATTTCGGGATTCCCGCGCAATTAACTCCGATAGGATTACTTCTATGAGCTCCACTAATAAACAAATTTCTGGCGCCGCTTAACGTGTCGAAAACTTTCGCAGAACTTCCATTACGCCCCGAAACTATTGAGGCCCTCCATGCCCATGGCTTTATTGCACCTTTTGCAATTCAAGAGATGGTTCTACCTATTGCACTTAGCGATGGCGATGTAATTGGTCAAGCTAAAACTGGCACTGGAAAAACCTTAGCTTTTGGTGTTCCGGTTATTGAACGTGTTATTGCTCCTAATGATGCCGAGTGGGAAAGCTTTGAACATAAGGGAATGCCTCAAGTACTCATAGTCGTTCCAACTCGAGAACTATGTACGCAAGTAACTAAAGATATTGAAGAGTTAGCAAGCAACCGTGGAATTAGAACATTGGCGGTTTATGGAGGCCGTGCCTTCGAACCTCAGATTGAAGCGCTTGCAGCTGGTATTGAAATTGTTGTAGGCACTCCAGGTCGTTTACTCGATCTTTCACGCCAAGGACAGCTGCGTTTAAAGCAAGTATCACGGTTGGTTTTAGATGAAGCCGATGAAATGTTAGATCTTGGCTTCTTGCCAGATGTAGAAAAAATCTTGGCAAATACACCCAACCGCATGCAAACAATGTTGTTTTCAGCCACTATGCCAGGAGACATCATTGCTCTGGCTCGCAGATTTATGAATCAGCCTATTCATATTCGCACACAAGACTCTGAAGATGAAGGTGCGGTCGTTACTCGCATTAAGCAGCATGTATTGCGGGCTCACGCTATGGATAAGATTGAAATGCTTGCTCGAATTTTGCAAGCTCAAGGTCGCGGCCCAACAATGGTTTTTTGTCGCACTAAGCGCACGTGCCAAAAAACTGCTGAAGATTTAATAGAGCGTGGTTTTAAAGCTGCACCTATCCATGGAGATCTTGGACAAAGTGCGCGTGAAAAGGCATTAGGTGATTTCAAGGCAGGTAAATCAGATGTTTTGGTAGCAACTGATGTTGCTGCACGAGGTATCGATATTGATGGAATTACTCACGTAATTAACTATCAATGCCCTGAAGATGAAAAAACTTATGTTCACCGTATTGGGCGTACTGCACGTGCTGGTGCCCACGGAATTGCAGTGACTTTCGTTGACTGGGACGAGTTAGCACGATGGAAAATGATCAACCTAACTCTTGAACTTGGTCTTGAAGAACCTGAAGAAACTTACTCTTCCTCTCCTCATCTCTATGAAGTTTTGGATATCCCAACAGGTTCCACGGGGCGTCTGACAAAGAACAAACCGATTTCAGAAAAACCTGCTGCGCAAAAAACAACACCCAAGCGCGTCGAGGCTAAAGTCGAGAGCAAACCAAAAGTTGAACGCACACGAACTCGTACTAAAAAGTTTAAAGAAAGTTAATTAGCTACAAATACGCGAATTGCATTAACAAGCATTTGAACGGCAATAGCTGCAAGTAATAAACCTGCAATACGGGCAACAAGTGTAACGCCGGCATCTTTAATTACCTTCATGATTGTTGTAGAAGCCATAAGAGCCCCAGCAATAGCTAAATGCACAGCTATGACTGCGCCTATTAACCCCAGTGCCATTGCAGGACCATCAACTTGTTGAACAAAAATCATTGTTGCAACGATTGCCCCTGGTCCGGCCAATAGTGGTGTTCCTAGTGGGACAAGTGCGATATTAGTGTTTTCACCGTCGCCACGTCCGCCGCCTTTTCCACCTGTCAATAAATCCAAAGAGATGAGCAAAAGCAATAGGGCTCCAGCTGCTTGCATTGCAGCGATTGAAACATTGAGATAGCTAAGAATAAAGCGACCAAAAAGAGCAAAAATTGAAATAACGAGAAATGAAACTCCTGCAGCTTTAACCGCCAGCATTCTGCGTTCCTTAGGTGACTTATCGGCAACTAATGCCAAAAATATTGGAGTCGCACCTGGTGGATCCATAATGACAAATAGAGTCACAAATGTTTGTACTGCAAATGTAAGCGCTCCTACTTTCATGCACGTACCACCCTTCGTTTATCTGCTTGCGCTTCAAGTTTTTCCCATTCAGCAGGACTAGTTTGAAACTCAGCTAACGCGTTGAGTTTACCTGTACCGTGATAGTCGCTGGAGCCGGTTATTACTAAATCTAATTCCTGGGCAATTCCTCGTAGCATTGCCCTTTCATCAGGGTTTTGGTCTCTGTGATCAACTTCAATTCCATTTAAGCCTGCTTCTACAAGATTCGTAAAATCACTTACTTGAAGAATTTGTCCACGATGGGATGCAAAGGGATGAGCAATTACTGCAACTCCCCCCGCTTTTCTGATCATTCGTATTGCATCAGCTGGTGTTGGTGCAGCGTGCGATACATAAAATTCTGAATCATTATTAAGCATTCCTTGAAAAGCTTCATCACGTGAAGTAATGATTCCTTTTTTTACCAGCGCATCAGCTAAATGTGGTCGACCCAAAGTTGCGCCTTCGGGACGCACCGCTTCGACATCAGCCATTGAAATATTAATTCCCGCTGTTTGCATTTTTTCAATCATTTTGCGCATTCGGGGCATTCGCCCATCACGAGTTTCTTCAAGCATTACTTGCATCTCTGGGTGCGCGCCATCAAA
>CAEZYA010000004.1_pt1 | contig 48527 bp, 52 predicted proteins | sample 7265391 | NCBI WGS metagenome assembly CAEZYA01 (sample SAMEA6813922, study PRJEB35770) | freshwater metagenome | biome: Freshwater; feature: Freshwater reservoir; material: water | place: Czech Republic | collected 2017-04-14 | depth 30m m
CGCTGAGCAGAATGAGGCCCGTAAATTGCTCGGTATCGCCTTGACTACTCATGATGGACGTAGATTATCTTAAAATCACATCACTTAATCGCCATTAATTCGTGTAAGAAGTGCAACTAACCACTATCTTTTTGCTCTATGACTACCTCTCCCGTATTGGAGCTTAACGACGTTTCGGTACGTCGCGGGGAGAAGATTATTTTGGGTCCAATAAACTTCCAAATCTCCTCGGGCGAACGCTGGGTGATTTTGGGTCCTAATGGGGCAGGTAAATCAACGTTGCTGCAAATATTGGCGACGAAGATTTTCCCAACACAAGGAACGGTTTCTGTTCTAGGCAAGCAAATGGGCCGCGTAGATCTCTTCGAACTCAGAACACGGATAGGAATCTGCGGTGCACCGATTGCCGAGGATATTCCATTTGATGAAACTGTGAAAGATGTTGTTTTAACTGCGGCTTATGCAATTTTGGGCCGATGGAACGAAGATTACGACCTTTGGGACGAATCACGTGCGATTGCTTTACTCACAACATTCGGAGTGCGCGAACTTGCAGATCGCACCTACGGAACTTTGAGCGAAGGCGAAAAGAAGCGCACTCAAATAGCTCGTGCACTAATGGCCGATCCAGAACTTCTGCTGCTCGATGAACCTGCAGGTGGTTTAGATGTTGGTGGTAGAGAAGATCTACTGCGTCGCTTTGCAAACTTCTCTGCCGATCCGGCTTCTCCGGCCACAATTCTCGTTACGCACCATATTGAAGAAATTCCACTGGGGACAACACACGCTTTACTGCTTAAAGACGGGGTAATCGCGGTGTCAGGTCCCGTTAGTTCAGTTATTACTTCTGAGCACATATCAGCAATATTTGAAGAAAAGATCTCGGTTACGCAAGACGCCGGTCGTTTTTTTGCCCGCTCATATCAATAACGTCAATGTCCTTATTTGATCAACTACACCCAGAATGGCAGGTGCTCCTAGCTAGTCAAAGAAATCTGGTGGATGCGATTGAAAACAGAATCAACCTAGAGAATATCGCTCCAACAAGAGCGAATGTTTTTGCAGCCTACAAACTTCCACCCTCAAAAATTAAGGTAGTAATTTTTGGGCAAGATCCCTATCCCACTCCGGGTAATGCCCAGGGCATAGCATTTTCTGTGCCACCAACTAGTGCAATTCCTGCGTCATTGCGAAATATTTTAAAAGAGGTAAGCAGCGATTGTGCAAGTGCACCTGCGCAAAATGGTGATCTCACACGATGGGTAGATCAAGGAGTTTTTCTACTTAACAGAATACTGACTACCGAGCCTGGAACTTCCCTTGCTCATGAGGGGATAGGTTGGGAGGAATTCACGCAAGCAACTGCGCAGGTTCTCGGGCAGCGAGATGTAGTTGGTATTTTTTGGGGTAATAAAGCCCTTGAACTGACAAAGTACTTCAATAGCAACTTAATTATTAAATCAGCACATCCAAGTCCATTGTCGGCTTATCGGGGCTTTTTTGGATCTAAACCTTTCACTCAGGTAAATGCGATTCTTGAAGGACTGGGCAAGGCGCAAATTGATTGGTAATAACAAAGGCCCTGAAGATTTCTCTCCAGGGCCTTTGTTGACTAGCAATATCGCTTGATTAACCGATCCAGGCTGTAATTGGTGAGCTCATGAAATAAATCACGAAGAGTACTGCCACCAACCAGAGCAGTGGATGAACTTCCTTGCGACGTCCCTGTACTGCACGAATGAGTACATGTGAAACGAAGCCAGCACCGATACCTACTGAAATACTGTAAGTAAATGGCATCAAGATGATCGTCAGGAATGCAGGAATTGCAATACCCAAATCAGCCCAGTCAATATCCTTCACCTGAGTCATCATCAAGAATCCCACGATAATCAATGCTGGAGTCGCTGCCTCGTAAGGAATAATTGCAACAAGCGGCGATAGGAAAGTTGCTAGCAAGAAGCAAATACCAGTGATCACCGATGCAAAGCCGGTGCGAGCACCTTCACCTACACCAGATGCAGATTCAATGTAAGAAGTATTTGAAGAAATACCTGCTGCACCACCTGCAGCTGCAGCAAGTGAGTCAACTAGCAGGATGCGATCGTTGTTAGGCACATTGCCATCTTTGTCGATCAGACCCGCCTCGTGACCTATGGCTGTAACTGTTCCTACAGTGTCAAAGAAGTCAGAGAGTAGGAGAGTGAAAACCAATAGAACAGCAGAGACAAATGAAATCTTGCTAAATGAGCCTAGAAGATTAAATTGACCCAACAATGAGAAATCAGGGGTTGAGGCAATAGAATCTGGCAGAGCAGGAATGTTTAACCCCCAGCCCTTTGGATTGCTCTCGGTTGGAGAGATAAAGCTTGGACCAATTTTGAAAGCGCTCTCAAGAATAATTGCAAGAACTGTTGCTCCCACGATTCCAATAAGGATTGCACCCTTAGTTTTGCGCACCATCAAAGTAACAATGAGGATGAGACCGAAAATAAAGACAACTATTGGCCATCCGACAAGGTTTCCGCCATCACCGAGTTGCACAGGTACAGGACCTGTTCCAGTGCGTCGAACGAAGCCTGCATCCACTAGGCCGATCAATGCGATGAACAGACCGATTCCAACTGAAATCGCGTACTTGAGTTGCTGAGGAACAGCCTTAAAGACCGCTGTTCTAAACCCGGTAAGAACTAGGATTGTGATGATTAAGCCTTCAAGAACGACAAGTCCCATTGCATCAGCCCATGTCATCTTCGATGCGATGCTATATGCAACAAAGGTGTTGAGACCTAGACCTGTAGCTATTGCTAATGGGAAATTACCCACCAAACCCATCAAGATCGTCAAAATACCGGCAACTAATGCAGTTGCAGCTGCAATCAGTGGAAGGTTTTGACCGAAGGCAGTGAATCCACCTAGGAACTTCTTATCCGCATCAACTGCTCCACCGATAATCAATGGGTTCAATGCGATGATGTATGCCATCGTGAAGAATGTGACGAGACCGCCACGAACTTCTCGACCTACCGTCGAGCCTCGTTCTGAGATTTTAAAGAATGAATCCAGCATGAATGACGCCTTTCTAATTTTGTTAACGGGGGTGTTTTCGACCCCGTGCATCAAGAAACGGCCAATGCACGCCGAGGGAATAGTTTTAGATTAGTTGTTACTTGCTGGAAAAACGTGAAACGACACCAAGGGCCATGGCAATGGATTGCCCGATTAAGCCTGCAAAGAGAAGGGTGCCTAGTCCGACAGTGCCCCCTAAGAGCCAGCCAAGGAGGAAAACCGTGCCCTCGATTGCCATGCGAACGCGACCCACCCGAATGCCGGTCTTGAAGTGCAACCCAGTCATCAAACCATCTCGTGGCCCAGGACCTAATCCACACGTGATGTAGAGGGCTGAGGCGCAACCCACGAACGCTATTCCAAGAAGCGTGTAAATGATTCCAAAAAAATAATTACTTTGCAACGGGATATAGGTGACACCGATCTCTATGGCGAATGCGATGATCAAAATGTTGGAAACTGTTCCAAACCCTGGTTTTTCGCGAAGTGGGATCCAGGCCAGTAAAACTATGGAGCTGATACCCAATGTCGACCAACCCATCGTGATGTCTAAGTTCCGTGAAATTCCTTGAGCAAGTACAGACCAGGGACCATTACCGATATTACTTTGAATAACGAGGGCATCACCGATACCAAATATGAATAAACCAAAGAAAAGAATTGCCACTCGTCTAAAAGAAAGATCCCATTTTGATTTGCCTGTCCACGAAGTTATAGGAACTGTTCTGTGCGGACGAAGGAATTCCATAAATGCGTTAGAGGACATCGGGGGAGTCTAATGCAAAGCCTCGGATACAGGCTATTGTTCAACAATGTTTCCAGGCATCGGTACCGTGATAAACATTGTTGCAATCATCGCTGGTGCAAGCCTCGGAATTTTGATTGGTCAGCGAATAAACACCAAAGTGCGCACACTTTTGACAGATGTTTTAGGACTCGCAACGTTATTAGGTGCGGCTTCAGCGCTCATACCCATGTGGTCACAGCGCTATATTACGTCGTTGCCACAAGGGTGGACTCTGCTGGTGGTACTTGGTGCACTGTTAATTGGCGGGCTCATCGGTTCGGCGCTACAGCTTGAGGATCGCTTGGATCGCTTGGGCGAAAATCTTCGTCAGCGGTTTCGAGCTTCTAAGGAAAGTCCCTTCGTTGAAGGCTTTGTGACTGCCTCATTACTTTTTGCAATTGGTCCACTAGCCATATTGGGAAGCATCAGCGACGGTATGTCTAACGGAATAGATCAGTTGGTATTAAAGAGTTCACTGGATTTTTTTGCAGCGATGGCTTTTGCTTCCTCGCTTGGGTGGGGTGTAGCAGTAGCGGCGTTGCCTGTTGCGCTGTACCAAGGTTTTTGGACGCTCATAGGCTTTGGGCTTGGCGAGATTCTTCAGGGATATCAAGTGGATGCCATGACAGTTGTTGGAGGCGTCCTACTTCTTGGCATAGGTATGCGTTTGCTTAACTTCAAACAGGTAGCTGTAGGCAATCTATTGCCTGCACTTGCAGTTGCTCCGCTATTAGCCTTGCTTGTTCACTCGTTTAACTAAAAAGTCGAAGCATCAATTACGAAGCGATACTTAACAGCGCTGGCAATTGTGCGCTCGTATGCTTTGTCAGCATATGAGGCATCGATAACTTCAACATCACTAAGAATCGAGTGTTCACCGCAGAAATCAAGCATCTCTTGCATCTCTGGGATGCCACCAATCATTGATCCAGCCATACGTCTGCGGCCGTTAAGAAGTGATCCGGCATTTACTTCGTATGGCTTACCTGGAAGTCCAATGACAACAAGAGTTCCATCTAATTTTAGTAGATCGAGATATTCGTTAATATCGAGAAAAGCACTCACGGTATTGAGGATTAAGTCAAAGGTTTTTGTTAGTGGCTTCAATGCACCAGTAACGCTTGTATCAACAAAATGTGTAGCACCCATTGCTAGGGCGTCAGTTTTCTTTGAAGCAGAGTGCGAAAGCACCGTAACTTCTGCACCCATCGCTGCGGCGAACTTGACACCCATGTGGCCAAGGCCGCCAAGGCCCATGACTGCAACTTTTGAACCCTTAGCAATATTCCATTTACGAAGTGGAGAGTACAGGGTAATACCTGCACAAAGTAACGGAGCTACACCATCCAGGGCCAAGTTTTCTGGAATATGCACTGCGTAATCTTCATTAATAACAAAAATGTTTGAGTAACCTCCAAAAGCGATTGTTTTTCCATCGCGTTCGAAAGTGTTGTACGTACCGGTCATTCCTTCTTCACAGTATTGCTGTAGACCTGCCAGGCAACTCGCACATGTACGGCAAGAGTCAATGAAAACTCCCACTCCAATGCGATCTCCAACTTTGAACTTAGTGACCGAAGCTCCGATAGAGGACACTATTCCGGCGATTTCGTGACCTGGAACCATAGGGAAAAGAGCAGGACCCCACTCTTCCCGAGCTTGATGGATGTCGGAGTGACAAATGCCCGCATAGGAAATATCCAACGCAACATCATGGGCACCCAGTTCGCGTCGTTCGAATTCGAAGGGTGTAAGTGGTGCTTTTGCGCTCAATACAGCCAATCCGCGTGCTTTCATTTTTTTACTCCTTAAAAGGTAGAGATTGAGATGATACGTGACCTGCACGAGAAGCGCGCGCCGTAACTTGGCGCATGTGGTGTCGCCGACATAAAACTTCGTAACCGATTTCATTTCCAGCAGATACGTCGCCTACAACTACTTGCTCACCTTCAACTACCATTACACCGCCGATGGTTCGAGCATTATGTGTAGCTCTTGAACCACACCAGCATAGGGCTTCTACTTGTAGCGTATTCACTCGATCTGCTAGTTCTACTAAACGTGCAGAACCAGGGAATAGTGTTGTTCGAAAGTCACTCAGAATTCCAAAGGCATAAACATCAATCCCTAGTCCATCGACAATGCGTGCCAGCTGCTCTATCTGTACACGTTCATAAAACTGGGCTTCATCACAGATTATGTAATCTATGCGATCACCGGAAGATAAAGCATCGACTACGTACTTATGCAAATCAATTGAAGGAATAACTTCAATAGCTGGGCTAGATAAACCCAAGCGTGATGAAATAATTCCTTTGCCAGCACGGTCCTTATTGGTAAAAATCAAACCAGTGCGGCCGCGACTTTGATGGTTATGGGCTGTCTGAAGAGCGAGCGTGGATTTTCCGCTATCCATTGTTCCGCAGTAATAGATTAGCTCAGCCATGGAACGCATCCTGCCACAGAGTCAAGAAAAGAGCCCTTCTGCTCGTAAGGCTTCTTCAATTTTTGGATAGAGGTGCAGAGACATTGCAACACTTATGTGAGAGGCGTCTCGGTAGGCGACTATGCCATCAACTATGGCTGGGCAGTAATTGCTGCATAACCAAGGCGTGGGATCAACGGTTTGGAATCCGCTGATGACCTTTACAGGTGTCTTCTCCGTAGAGTCACACGAATTTGAATTTCTAGAAGCCAGACAGCTTGGAATATCTCGCGAGGGATGCGGAGTATCGCTGATGTAAATTATTGTGTCGGTGCCTAGATTTAGTTTGCGCAGAAGTTTGCGCTGGCCCATATCCCACCATTTATCTCGATCTGGGTACCCTGATGGGGGAGCAAAATATTGGAAGCTGCTCGTTATTACTGCAAGGGGACGAATCTTTTGAATTCTTGATATTGAATTCTTGCGCCATTGGTCACAGTTAACCATTTTGAAAGCGCCTTGATCGGCCCGGGGGACTTCCACCGCAGGACATGCCGATTTTGTGAGGGAAATCAGTTTGAAACTGTTTTCTTTTGCAAACTTTTCAATAGCTGGGAACCACTGTGCAGCATGTGAATCTCCGTAGAGAACAATTGTCTTTGAGGATTCCATATCCCCGTATGTGCATTCTCCGGATTGATCTTCACCATAGTTAACATGACAACTGTCCCCATAGACAGCCGGCTTTTCCATGACTTTTACCAAATCGAAGGAATACTTTTTATCACCCCGTGTAGAAATCATTGTTGAAGTTGAAGTTGCAATAGCGATGCCAGCTAATAGTGAAGCGATAGTGGTTATAGCCGCACCTATGTAGACGGTTCTTACGCTGATCTTCCTGTGGCGAATTGGATTCTCAATAAATTTGCTAGTGAAGTGGGCCAAAATAATGGTCATCAGTATGCACAAAAGGCGTTCAACTAAACTAAGAGGTCGTCCCAAGGCTGTACTTGGTAGAACTAAAGCAGGCCAATGCCACAAATACAAAGGATAAGAAATCCCACCTAACCATTGACTTATTCGCGAATTTGATAGGTCATTAAAAATAGGGGGCCAATAATGGATCGTTCCGATTAACGCCACAGTCGCCAATACGGGTAGTAGAGCATTTTTCCCCGGAAAGGCTGTGTTCTCATCAAAATTAACGGAAGAAACGACAACGCCAATTAAGGCTATCCACGGTAGGTAGCGAAGTTTCTTAGAGTGCGGCGGTACGAATAGAAGTAATGCACCGAACCCTAATTCCCATGCCCGAGTGGGAAGTGAGTAGAAAGCCCAAATCGGTGCGGTCTGTGTGAGATAAATTGAAAACAGTAGTGAAAGAACAGTGGTTGTAGCGATTCCCAAAAGAACAATTTTCTTGCCATAGCGAGCCAAGATCAGAATGAAAAGCGGCCACAAAAGGTAGAACTGCTCTTCAACTGCAAGCGACCAGTAATGAATAAACGGAGAGGGAGTTGCATTGAGGTTCTGATAGTCGTTTTGCCACCAAGCAAATAGGTAGTTAGAAATATATGCAGCCGCTGCGAATAAATCTCTGCCTAAGGCATCGCGATTAATAGCGGGTAATAGAACCCAAGCGAACACCGCTGTAGCGAAGAGAACAAAAACGGAAGTTGGCAAAAGTCGCTTAATTCGTCGCGCATAGAAGCTCTTCAAATCTAATCGGCCTGTTTTTTCAATCTCTCTTAGGATTAGGCCAGTAATCAGGTAACCAGAGATAACATAGAAAATATCAACACCAATAAATCCACCAGGAACCAGGCGCGCGTGGAAAAAAACGACCAGAATTGCGGCTAGTGCTCGAAGCCCTTGAATTTGAAGGATTCGCACGGATCAATAAACCATCAGGGACGTAATGCGGATGTGTGGAAATTTATCGAATAGTCGTTGACGTCCATTCAATGCGCGAATTTCCAAAATCGTGACTACGTGATCGACATTGCCACCTGCACGCACAATGAGTTCAATTGCTGCTTCGATGGTTCCACCCGTTGCTAAAACATCATCGATGAGGAGCACGTCTGTTGCAACACCGATTGCGTCGATGTGGATCTCTAGTACGTCAGTGCCATATTCTAAACCGTAGTTTTGCGAGAAGGTTTTGTGGGGGAGCTTGCCTGCTTTGCGAATAGGGATGAAACCATTGCCTGTGCTGTTAGCGAGTGCGGCCGCGAAAATAAAACCACGCGCTTCAATCCCGGCGATTAACTTTTCCTCATCGATAATACTCGCAAGATGATCATTGACAACCTTAAATGCATCACCATTTGCTAACAATGGAGTGATGTCCTGAAATAGAATGCCGGGCTTAGGATAATCAGGAATGGGGCGGATGAGAGCAAGCGCCTCAACTATATCCATATTCCTATCCTAACTAATGTGTCCGAGAGGGGACTTGAACCCCTAATCCCTTGCGGGAACTAACACCTCAAGCTAGCGCGTCTGCCAATTCCGCCACCCGGACTAAGTGCTGGGAAAGGATAGCAATTTGGTGAGAGAATGGCTAAATGACTACATCAGCGCGCACTGAAATTGAAAATGAAGTAATCCGTATTTGCCAAGAGCTAATTCGCATCCCGTCGGTCAATTATGGTGATGGTAAAGGTGACGAAAAGGATGTTGCAGAGCATGTGATGAAGTTGTTAAGTGAAGTTGGTATTGAGTCGACAATGTATGAATCAGCACCAGGACGCTGCAATGTTGTGGCACGAATAAAGGGTAGCGATTCATCCCGTCCCGGATTAGTTCTGCATGGACACTTAGATGTTGTTCCAGCAAATGCGGATGATTGGTCGTGTGATCCATTTTCGGGCGAGATCCGCGATGGGATGATTTGGGGTCGCGGCGCTGTAGACATGAAGAATATGGATGCCATGATGCTGGCGACTGTTCGCGATTGGGCCCGCACTGGCTATGTGCCTAGTCGCGACATTGTTTTGGTCTTTTTCGCCGATGAAGAAGCTGGAAGTATCTTTGGGTCCAACTGGATGGTAGAAAAACATCCTGAAGTATTTGCAGGATGTACTGAAGCCGTATCAGAAGTGGGTGGCTTCTCAGTAACAGTGGCTGGAGGTAAACGTCTCTATCTTATTGAAACCGCGGAAAAAGGTATTCACTGGATGAAGCTGACCGCACACGGTCGAGCTGGCCACGGTTCAGTTACTAATAATGAAAACGCAATAACCAGGCTAAGTGAAGCTATCGGCAAGATTGGAAATCACCAGTGGCCACAACGTTACAGCACTACTGTAAAAGCGTTTTTTAAAAAGGTTGCTTCTGAAACCGGCAAGGAGTACAACGAAAAAGATCTCACTCCTTTGTTGAGCGAATTGGGGTTTGCTGCGCGCATGGTGGGTGCAACATTGCAAAATACTGCTAATCCAACAATGCTTGAAGCAGGCTACAAAGCAAATGTTATTCCGGGTTCAGCCAGCGCAGTCGTTGATGGCCGTTTTATTCCGGGTTTTGAGGATGAACTCAACGAAACAATCAAGTCCCTCATTGGCCCAGATATCACTATCGAAACAATCACGAAGAATATTGCTTTAGAGGTTGCCTTTGAAGGTGATCTTGTTGATGCCATGTGTGCTGCAATTTTGGCGGAAGATCCAGACGGAATCCCAGTTCCTTACGTGATGAGTGGCGGAACGGACAATAAGGCACTAGCGGAGTTAGGAATTATCGGTTACGGATTTTCTCCACTGAAGTTAGCAGCCGATTTTGATTTCATGTCGCTATTTCATGGCGTTGATGAACGAGTTCCCCTTGAAGGAATAACTTTCGGCGTTCGAGTACTCAAAGACTTCTTAGAACATGCCTAAAGACTCACATCGTTAAGTGCAGTTCTAACAATCTCTGGCAAAGTTATTTCCTCAGTTTTTAAAACACCACGAAGTTGGGCTCCGGTTCGAGCACCAATAATTGTGCTTGTCACACCTGGTGCATCACGCACCCAAGAGAGCGCAACCTCAAGGGGGGAATAGCCCAGTCCGCTAGCGGCAACACACACTGCTTCAACAATTCGACTACTGCTCGCATCAAGATAAGGCGCTATGTCTTTAGCAAAATGAGGAGCAGCGCCTCGGGAGTCACTAGGAACTCCATTTCTATATTTTCCAGTCAAAACACCACGTGCTAACGGCGCCCAAGCCAAAAATCCGACTCCACATGCCTGAGCACTATCCAATATTTCAATCTCTGCGTTGCGATTGAGTAGAGAATATTCGCTTTGAATTGTGGTTATGGGTGCCTTGGCAGAGTTAGTTATCTGTTTAGTGGCAGATATTGCTAACTGCCATCCGGTGAAATTTGAAACACCAACATAGCGAGCACGCCCAGTGTTGTAGGCATAATCAAGAGCCGACAAGGTGTCATCTATAGGAGCAGTCGGATCCCAGGTGTGCACTTGCCAAATATCAACAAAATCTGTTCCCAGTCGAACTAACGAGCGATCTAGCTCTGCGATGAGAGCATGACGTGAGTTATCAACGCTGCGCACACCGTCGGGAAAAGTAATTCCAGCTTTGGTCGCAATAACAACTTCATCTCTAGCGAACAAGGTGCCGATGAGTCCACCAATAACTCGTTCACTATCGCCGTCTCCATATGTTGCGGCCGTATCTATAAAATTTCCACCAATATCAATAAAGGCTCGACATTGATCTGCGGCTTCGTGCTCATCGGTATCACGACCCCACGTCATAGTGCCAAGGCCAAGCCGTGAGAGCGTTAGCCCACTGTTTCCAGCTTTTCGCATATGCATGGCCAGACCCTAGCAAGTCATGACACCAAAACCTGCGATAGCCTTTGCGTTATGCATTTAGTTTTGATTCGACATGCCCATTCGGAAGCCAACGCTAAAGGGATTCTTTCTGGCCGTTTACCCAACGTAAAGCTCTCAGAAAAGGGCGTCGAACAATCCCTTCGACTTGCTAAACGTCTGGGATCTTTTCCCGTAAAGCAACTTCGGGTAAGTCCCATGGGGCGATGCCAGGAAACAATTGCCCCGTGGCTAAAAACCATGAACGCGTCTTTAAAAGATTCGTTAATGATTGATGAAAACCTCAATGAAGTTGATTATGGAAGTTGGAGCGGCAAAAAACTAGCCGCATTATCTGCACATAAGTTATGGAAGACTGTTCAAAACAACCCTAGTGCTATGTATTTTCCTGCTGGCGAGGGCTTGGCTCACATGCAACAACGCGCTATGTCCAGCGTGCATGCAAGCGTAAGCGCCAGAGGCAAGGGTGCCGCGGTTGTTGTTAGCCACGGTGATGTCATTAAAGCGATTGTCGCCAGTGCATTGGGTATGCACCTCGATGATTTTCAACGCATAGTTATCGACCCAGCCTCGGTCACAATCCTCGATTATTCATCTAGTAACGCCCGAATAATTATGCTCAACGACACCCGTACAGAAGTAAGTGAGATTTTGAAAGCCCCCCATCGTCGAAAGAATTTGTTGGGTGGTGGATCCGGTAAATGACGTATGAATTTAGAGATGTGGATAGATTCATATGTGGCACAGTAGGTGAACCTGGTGAACGTGAGTTCTATTTGCAAATACGCTCTGGAAACCGTCTGCTCAGCGCAACGCTCGAAAAATCGCAGGCAGCGACGTTAGCTCAGAGATTAGAAATACTGTTGCGACAAATAGTTAAAGAGGACATCGCCACTGTTATAGAACGTAGCGTCCGCGATGATGCTCCATTGGAGCAACCTATAGAGGCAGATTTCACGGTTGGCGCTATATCCATAGCCTTTGATGAACTAACGAAAAAACTCTGTCTAGAACTCTTTGCAATTAAAGAGGTTGAAATAGAGGAAGATGAGGCTGAGATTACGATGTATTTAGCTCTGAGTCAGGCCAAAGCATTTGTTTCTAGGACTCTGGCTGTTGTTAATGCAGGCCGACTTCCTTGTCCATTCTGCGCAATCCCAATTGATCCACGTGGACATCTGTGTCCAAGGGCAAATGGCTACAGACGCTAATAGATCCATACTTACGTATGGAGATTTAACTGTTACGGGTCGACTAGTTGATGCGTCAAATGCAACCTTGTATGCAACCGCCGAGTTCGACTCCAAAAAATTAACCTGTATCTATAAGCCAGTTGCGGGGGAGCGGCCATTGTGGGACTTTCCGGATGGAACTCTTGCCGATCGCGAATACGCGACTTATTTAGTCAGTGATTTTTTAGGCCTAGACATCGTTCCACTCACTATCTTGCGTGATGGTCCTTATGGTCCAGGAATGGTTCAAGAATGGATTGATATTGATGAGTCGGTTGATTTAGCCGAGTATTTTTCTCAAGATCTCCCTAGTTTAAGAGCTATGTCGTTTTTTGATGCCATCATCAATAATACGGATCGAAAAATTGGGCATCTTCTACCAACAGTTAATGGAGGGCTCTACGGATGTGATCATGGAGTTACATTCCACGAGGAAGACAAATTGCGCACGGTATTGTGGCAGTGGGCTGGCGATGATTTGAACGAGGCAGAACTATCTTCCTTATCTCTCTTACGCAGTTCCATTGGTCAGTCGTTGGACTTATCTTCGTATATTACTGCGATAGAAATTGATGCATTCGTTTCGCGCATAGAAAGGCTTTTGGAAACCAAAAAAATGCCAGTCCCAAATCCAGAATGGCCAGCGGTCCCGTGGCCTGCGTTCTAGAGTTTTTATAACTATTATCTACCTATGAAGTCGTGGCCTGATGTAGCTATTCCCTTGTTGGATTTAGACAAGCCAATGCCAACGCTTGCTCTGACTAACTCTAAAACTAATCGCAAAGAGGATGTGCTCACCAGAGAGACATACAGAATGTACGTATGTGGAATCACCCCCTATGACGCAACGCATCTTGGTCACGCTGCAACGTATTTAACTTTTGACCTTATTAATCGCTACCTGCGCACTACCGGAAGTGATGTGAAATATGTTCAGAACATAACCGACATTGATGATCCGTTACTTGAAAGAGCAAACCGTGACAATGTTGATTGGCAAAACTTGGCTACATCCCAGATTGACCTTTTTAGAGCGGACATGGTTCATCTGCGAGTAATTCCGCCGAATCACTACATTGGAGCAGTCGAAGCCATTGACCTAGTTACTGCGTCGATTTCATCACTTGAAAGAGCTGGGACGATATATCCGATTGGTGATGATCTTTATTTCAAGAACTATTCATCGCCGCAGTTTGGAAAACTTTCACATTTAACTAAAAACGAAATGGCGACAATCTTTGCAGAGCGTGGTGGTAATCCGACATTGCAGGGAAAAGTAGATCCTCTCGATTGCTTAGTATGGATGGCACAGCGGCCTAACGAACCTGGTTGGCCTTCAGTGCATGGAAAGGGACGACCTGGTTGGCATATTGAATGCACAGCAATTGCCTTGAAGTACTTGGAACCAGATGAGAGGCAATCGACAAGTATTGATATCCAAGGCGGTGGTAGTGATTTAATTTTTCCTCACCATGAAATGTGTGCATCGCAAGCCCATGTTCTTACGGGCAAAGAGTTGGCAGCAACGTATGTTCACAGCGCTATGATTGGCTTAGATGGCGAAAAGATGAGTAAGAGCAAAGGTAACTTGGTTTTTGTATCAAAATTAATTAGTGCCGGTGTTGATCCCATGGTTATTCGATTCGCGTTAATTTCACAGCACTATCGCAAAGACCGGATGTGGAGTGATGAGGTTCTTGTCGATGCAACGAAGCGTGTCGCAAGAATTCGTGAAGCCCTTTCATTAAATAGCGTGGGGCAAACGGATACTGTTATTGCTGGCGTTATAAATGCGTTGAGTCAGGATTTAGATACCCCTGCTGCGATTTACGCAGTTGAGGATTGGGCAGAACAATCCATTAACGGTGCGACTGGGGGAGACGCCCACAATTTGTCTACTGCTTTAGATGCACTGCTCGGTTTAGCCCTTTAGTCTTTGGTTCGACGACGCAGATATCTCTCGAACTCTTTGGCAATAGAATCTCCAGAAACATCCGGTAGATCGGCGGCATCTTTAGAGTCTTCCAAGGCTTTTACGTATTCAGCGACATCACTATCTTCCTTAGCCATTTCACTGACATCTTTTTCCCATTCTTCGGCAGCTTCGGGCAAATCTGCAGGTGGAATAGTGATTTCGAGAAAATCTTCAAGCGCATTTACTAATGAGAGAGTGGCTTTAGGTGAGGGCGAACTAGATGCGTAATGCGGAATTGCAGCCCATAGTGAGATGGCATCTATGCCACGGCGCAAGCAGCCGTCTCCGATGATTCCCAAAATACCTGTGGGTCCCTCATATCGTGATATTTCTACTCCTAGTCGTGCGGCTAATTCAGGATGGGCTCCAGTACCGCTGACTGCGATAGGTCGTGTGTGGGGGACATCTGCCATTAAAGAGCCTAGTGTGATTATTAATTCCACCTCTAGATCATCGGCTAGGTCTAGTAGTTCTCGCGTGAAACTCTTCCATCTCATCGAAGGTTCAGTTCCTTTAACGATTATCAAATCTCGCTCAAAGCTTGGCAATACTAATCCGAAAATCTCGGTGGTAGGCCACGTTACATTTCTTATCTGTGACTCATCAATAAAAATATGTGGGCGATTTACCTGGAAATCGTAGAATTCTTCAGACTCGATATCGGCGATAAGTTCTGGCACAACATCATTTGGTTCATTTTGCCAAGCAGCAAGAAGATGTTCAATAGCACCTGTTGCAGCTTCTCCTGCATCATTCCATCCAGAAAAGGCAACCACCATTATTGGATTTCTAAGTGCGGGGATGTGATGTATCTCCATAGGGTTAAACCTTAGGGTAATCTTGCGTGATTCTGCCATGCCAAACCTATTGAGGAGATGCGCTTGAAAAGCTTTTTCGATGCTGTCTTCTTCGATATGGATGGTCTTATGGTTGATTCTGAGCCTCAATGGTTAATCTCAGAGACTGAGCTGACTGCGCAGTATGGGTATTCCTGGCAGGCTGAGGATCAGGTCGCCTGTCTTGGCGGACCACTTACACGTGTCGGTCATTATATGTATGAGAAATGTAATCACGCGCAATCACCCCAATTTTTTACGCAACAACTGATCCAAACACAAGCTCTCAAAATGCGTGCACACACACCGATGATGCCGGGTGCTTATGAACTAGTAAAAGCTCTTCAAAATAACGGGATAAAGACTGGGTTGGTTTCAGCTAGCCCAAGAATCATTGTTGATGCCGTTTTAGATCGAATAGGTCATGATCTTTTTCCTTTTTCAATAACAAGCGACGACGTTGTTCGCACTAAGCCACACCCTGATGCTTACATAAAGGCCGCATCCATAAGTGAAAGCGATATCTCAAACTGCTTGATATTTGAAGATTCCCTAACAGGTGTTCAGGCGGCGATCAGTAGTGGTGCTTGGCTTATTGCCGTTCCACATCTCGTAGTGGTTGAAGAATCGGTGCGAGTTCGTTCTATCAAATCACTAGAACAGTTGAACTTTGACAAGCTTGTAGAACTAAAAAAGGATTTCAGTTCAGCGATTTAACCCTTGTGCGCTGGGCATATGCTTTTAAAATAACACCAGTCACATAATCTGCTTGGCTTAGGCGGCCAATAATCTTTTTCCACAGATGCTTCAATATCTTTTGCAATACGACGCAGAGTCTTTTCTGTAGATTCTAAGTCGCTTACAGTCGGCGTACTTTTTACAGTTTTAGCATCGCCTAAATAGATCAACTGCAACAAACGCGGCAGGACACCGTTGTTTTTGAAATAGAGAAGTGCATATACACGCAGTTGAAATAGAGCTTTCTCTTCCCATCCCGGTTTTGGCGCTTTTCCGGTTTTGTAGTCGACGATTCGGACTTCTCCAGTTGGTGCAACATCAAGACGATCTACGTATCCATGCAAGTAAATCTCCGAGCTCAGATCATTTTCCAAATGCATTTCGCGGTGCGTAGCCTCAAAACTTGTCGGGTCTTCTAAGGTGAAGTATGTTTGCAAGAGTGATCCAGCACGATCAAGCCATTCTTTTTCATTGGTAACCATTTCCATTAACTCTGGCTTAGCTTCCATTTGTGCACGCCAACGCGAAGGCAATAGATCTATTGCAGTTTGCGGTGTTCGTTGTGCAGCAGGATTTTCAAAAAGATCATGCAAGATTGTATGAACGAGAGTTCCGCGCTCTGCATCTAATGATGGAGGTTGCGGCAGTTGGTCGATGACACGATATTTATAGAGTTGAGGGCAGTTTTCAAATTCGCTGACACGACTGGGGGACAGGCGTAGCGGCTGGTTACTCACGTACGGCAACATACCCGCACTTGCTGTCAAAAATTGACCTAAGATGCTCTCGTGTCGAATCAAGGAATTTTTGCTGCGGGTGACCGTGTGCAGTTAACCGACCCAAAAGGCAAGTTATACAGCTTTACGATAGTTGTCGGCAAAGAGTGGCATACGCACAAGGGCTGGATCACGCACGATGATTTGATAGGAATGCCCGAAGGTTCGGTTGTCAGCACTACCGCCGGTCTGAAATTTACGGCATTCAAGCCTCTGCTCGCCGATTATGTTTTAACAATGCCACGCGGCGCAACAATCGTTTATCCTAAAGACGCTGCAATGATTGTCGGACTAGCAGATATCTATCCTGGTGCACGCACCCTCGAAGCTGGAGTTGGAAGCGGCGCGCTAACAATTTCGCTATTGCGAGCTGTAGGTGAAAAGGGTTCGGTTCATTCGGTTGAACGTCGTGCTGATTTTGCAGATAACGCCCGTTCAAACGTAGATGCATATTTTGAAGGCGCACTGGCTAATTGGAAGTTAACAGTAGGAGATCTTCAAGATCAAGATTTTGATAGTGAATTTGATCGCGTCATTTTGGACATGCTTGCCCCCTGGGAGTGCGTAGATATTGCTGCGAGAGCCTTGCGTCCCGGCGGAGTATTTATGGCTTACGTTGCAACAACAACGCAGTTATCAGCAACGGCAGAAGCAATTAAGGAAGATGGCCGTTTTACTGAACCCGAAAGTAGCGAGACCTTAGTGCGTGGTTGGCATCACGAAGGTCTGGCAGTACGCCCACAACAAAGAATGATTGGCCACACTGGATTTTTGATTCAAACCCGTCGAATGGCGCCTGGTGTTGAAGTATTAGCACGCAGACGCAGACCCTCTAAGGGCTCATACGGTGTCGCGGAAGAGTGAGCGTCTGGTCAATTTGACCATTGCCCTGCTGGCGACAAAAAGATATTTAACAAAGGGTGAAATTTTTCGCAGTATCGAAGGATATGAAGGCAGTGAAGAATCAGTCGAACGAATGTTTGAGCGAGATAAAGATGATTTACGTTCATTAGGCATCGATATTGAAGTTGGTGGATTGGATCCTCTATTTAATGATGAGGCCGGATATCGCATCAAACCGGAAAACTATTCCTTGGATTTAGGGTCAGTCAATGGTGAAGATATTGCGTTGCTTTCACTCGCGGCGCAAGCCTGGAAAGGGCAAGCGTTAAATGACGTTGCACATTCCGTTCTTTTGAAATTGCAATCGATGGGAATTGAATCTGACATCAGCTCAGTTCCACATTTAGCTCCTCGTATGGCCTGGGCCAGCGATGAACTGGCAACTGTTTTGGATGCAATCACAACACGAAATAGGATCTCATTTACTTATTTATCTTCTGATTTGGCACATGAGAACAGAGAAATTGCACCGTATGCATTGGCATCTAGTGCAGGACACTGGTACTTCGGTGGCTTAGACAGCACAAAAAATTCATTGAGAACTTTCCGCCTCGATAGAGTGTTAGGTGAGATTCAAAGTATCGGTAAACCAGACAATTTTGAAATACCGTCTAATTTTGATCTCTTTGCATCAATGAACGAATCATCACACTCACAGGTAGCTGTTCTGGATATTCGCAAAGATAAAGCATTTGGTCTGCGAAAAATGTCAACTGATATTGAAGACAAAGGAGAATGGGAGCGCATAAAGCTCAACTATTCAGATCCAAGCTCATTCTTAGATTCGATCCTTTGGTACCTAGACGATGTAGTTGTTATTGAACCGCCTGATCTGCAGAAACAAGTAATAGAAGCACTTACGTTATTGGTGAAAAACCATGGCTAAAGCTAAACCTGCGCCAATAATTCATACAGAACGGCTATTGGCCTTGGTGCCATTCATCACTGCTCACCAGGGAATCTCACTTAAGGATTTAGCAGCGGCTTTTGACGTGACTACTAAGACGATGAATGATGACCTAACCACTTTATGGATGTGTGGTTTGCCTGGCTATACCGCACTAGAACTTATGGATCTCTCATTCGACTCTGGCTATGTAACAATCCGCAACGCACCTACATTAAAAGCGCCAAGAAGCTTGGGTATGGAAGAGATAGTTGCCTTACTCCTGGGTCTCTCTTTACTAAAAGACTCTGTAAATGAGAATAAGGATCTAGTTGATCGCATCAATTCATTAGCAACACGATTAGGCGAGAAAGGGGGGATTGCCGCAAAATTTAGTGTCAGCAACCCTGTGTCTAGTCTAATTCGTGCCCAAATAATTGCCGCTATCACAGAGCAGCAGACACTTTCTATTGCTTATCACTCTTTGTACAACGATGAATTCTCTCATCGCGAGGTGAAACCCTTAGAGATGCGAATTGATGGGGGGGTTGAATACCTATTCGCGTATTGTTACAAGGCTTCGGCTTTGCGAGTATTTCGGATAGATCGGATAGAGAGTCTAAATATTCTTGATAATGCCACAGACCAACTAATGGACAAACAAACCACTGCTTCTGATGGGTTTTATTCATCCCTCATTTTCTCTTCCAGATTGCGTTTGATGAAGGAGAGATTCGATCTGCAGGATGCCGAAGTAAATCAAGAAACCACTATTCATTCCTTTTCCAAGCAATGGATTGTCCGAAGTGTTTTCGCAAGCTCAGGAAGCGCCGATCTGCAAGCGCCTTCTGAAATCAGGGCTGAAATAGCCCAAAAGGCACAGTCATTGCTCAAACGTTACCTTGCGCTTCAAAAAATCTAGCCATTTTTGTATACCCTGGGGTAGCCTTGGATAAATCATCAGCCAAGGAGTAGATATTATGAATTTAGGTCCAAGAGAAATAGTTGTTCTTCTCATTGTTGTTCTCATTCTATTTGGCGCAAAACGTTTACCTGACTCTGCACGTTCACTTGGTCGCTCTATGCGAATTTTCAAGAGCGAAATGAAGGAAATGAAAGCCGATGATGGCGCGATAGAAGAAAACGACAAAACAGACAAGTAAATTGATGGCATCGGCGACGCAAGCAAAGATGCCACTGCTCGACCACTTTCGTGAACTAAGGAAAAGAGTTCTTCGTTCAGCAATTGCCGTATTGGTTGCTTTTGGTGGCGGGTGGCATTTCTACAACCCAATAATCACCACCTTGGCTAAACCTGTGTGTGACTTAAAGGCTGCTCAACAAAGTGGTGCGGCTAGTTGTGGCGCGTTGTACATCAGCGGTGTTTTGGGTCCACTTGATCTTCAGATAAAAGTGGCCTTGCTAGCCGGAGTAATCGTCTCGGCACCTTTTTGGCTATACCAACTCTGGGCCTTCATTGCTCCAGCCCTTCATAGAAAAGAGAAACGAACCAGCATTTTGTTCGTTGTCGCAGCGACCCCATTTTTCGCGATCGGTGCAACGTTAGGATATGTAATTCTTCCTGTCGCGATCAAAGCTCTTTTTGGTTTTACTCCAAATTCAATCAATAACTTGATTCGTTTTGATGACTACTTAGATTTTGTGCTCAGACTAATCTTGTTGGTGGGCTTGGCCTTTGAGTTACCAATATTTCTATTAACTTTCAATTTAATCGGTTTTCTCCGTGGAAAAACAATTCTAAGACCGTGGCGTATTTGGGTTTTTGGAATTTTTCTTGTAGTCGCCGCTTTTTCGCCAACGGCAGATCCTTTAAGTATGGTTCTATTATCAGCACCATTGGTTGTTCTTTACTTCATGGCCGGAGGCATAGCCTTGCTGGTCGATAAACGCAGAGATAGACGAGCCGGCAAAGTTGAAACAGGAGCGACTTCAATCGATGCCCCAGCGCCTATAAACGAATAGTTAGATAGGGTCGACTCATGTGGGCCTTAGTTATCAATCCGGTATCAGGCCAGGGTAACGGGGCTCGATTAGGCACCTATGTCGCGGGTTATCTGAATGCACGGTCAATTTCATACGAAATTATTATTGGCCGTAACCCAATTGATCAGGCAGATTTATTGCAGAAGTTCATTGACAAGTATCCAGATTGCAGCGGAGTAATTGCCGTAGGTGGAGATGGACTATTGCATCTAGTTTTGCAGAAGATTGTTCCTGCACAACTCCCATTAGCGATGATTCCAGCTGGAACAGGCAATGACTTTGTACGCACCTTAGGTTGGTCTCTTACTGATATCGATCCACTATTAGAAAAGGCTTTATCTACAAAGCCACGCAGTATTGATTTGGGTCTAGTTGATGGCGAATGGTTTGGAGCCATTCTTTCGACTGGTTTTGATTCTGTTGTGAATGAGAGGGCAAATTCAATGAGTTGGCCAAAAGGGCCAATGAAGTACAACGTGGCTATTGCTTTTGAATTACCGAGCTTTAAACCACGCCATTACGAGATAGTTTTGGATGATCGAACAATATCGACGGAAGCAATGCTCATAGCTATCTCAAATGGACGCTCGTATGGAGGAGGCATGTTGGTTTGTCCGCAAGCTGATGTCGCTGATGGCTTCTTTGATGTGATGGTGCTGCATCCAATTTCCAAGCTTGAATTCATTAAAGTTTTTCCAAGAGTTTTTAAGGGTACCCATATCACTCATCCAGCAGTGGAAATCGTGCGAAGCAAAAAGGTTTCCATCGTCGCAGACGCAGTAGCTTACGCCGATGGAGAACGGGTTGGACAACTACCTATCACGGCCGAGTGCGTTCGTGGAGTACTGATGACGTGGATGCCATGACAACTCCGGCAGAGAAGTTTGCAGCAGCAAAGATTCGTTCCCAATACAAAGAGACGACAGCCTTTATTCAAAGCTTTGATTTCGAATTTGACCCATTCCAAATAGCTGCTTGCCATGCTGTTGAGGAGGGCAGTGGAGTCCTTGTCGCTGCTCCAACAGGTGCTGGAAAGACAGTTGTGGGCGAATTCGCTGCACATCTAGCTCTCAAACTTGGAAAGAAATGTTTTTACACCACTCCTATCAAGGCACTTTCTAATCAAAAGTATTCGGAGTTTGTAGCAATGTTTGGTGAAGATCGAGTCGGCCTTCTAACTGGGGATACAAGCATTAACGGGGATGCTGATGTTTTGGTGATGACAACTGAAGTTCTACGAAACATGTTGTATGCCGGTTCGAAGACGCTAACAAACCTTGGCTATGTAGTTATGGATGAAGTTCACTACCTAGCAGACAAGTTTCGTGGCGCTGTTTGGGAAGAAGTCCTGATTCATTTAATGGAAAGTGTTCAGGTTATCTCACTATCTGCAACCGTTTCCAATGCTGAAGAATTCGGAGAATGGCTGGGTGAGGTCCGCGGAAATACGCAGGTTATCGTCAGTGAAATTAGGCCAATCCCGCTGTATCAGCATGTTCTGATTGGAAATAAGCTGCTAGATCTGTTTGAAAAGCCAGGACAAATAAACCCTGAGATTTTACGGCGAGAACGTGAAGCGGTTCGAAAAGCATCATTTAGTAGAAACCGACGCGGAAGTTTCAGTGAACGAGAAGATCGCTTAACTCGTGCAGATATAATTGAAAAGCTTGCGGGACAGAATTTACTACCGGCTATTACCTTTATTTTTTCACGGATCGGGTGCGACGCAGCAGTTAAGCAATGTTTGCACGCTGGGCTTCGATTAACTTCTACTGAGGAGCGAACCGAGATTCGCGCTACTGCACTCAGATACACTCAAAATATCGCCGAAGAAGATCTTGAAGTACTGGGTTTTCAAGATTGGCTGACTGCGCTCGAGCGTGGAATCGCGGCGCATCACGCGGGTCTATTGCCCAGTTTTAAATCTGCTGTCGAAGAGTTGTTTCAAAAAGGCTTAATCAAAGCAGTTTTTGCAACTGAGACTCTCGCACTCGGCATCAATATGCCCGCACGAACGGTTGTGTTGGAAAAACTCATTAAATATAACGGGGAATCGCATGTTCCGATTACGCCGGGGGAGTACACGCAGTTAACTGGACGTGCAGGCAGACGTGGAATTGATATTGAAGGTAACGCGGTCATTCAATGGTCACCAACTGTTGATTCAGCATCGGCTGCCGGATTGGCATCCACTCGTACGTATCCTTTACGTTCATCATTTGCACCTACCTACAACATGTCTATCAACCTCATTGCGCGATTTGGTCGAGAACGCGCACGGCGTTCTCTCGAATCATCATTTGCTCAGTTTCAAGCAGATCGCGCAGTTGTCGGGCTCTCTCGTCAAATCCAGAAAAACGAAACCGCTATCGAGGAACTAGTTTCCCAGGCTGTGTGTCATCTAGGTGATTTTCTTGAGTACGCCGGAATTCGTCGCGAAATTAAGGAAGTAGAACTCCTACTCTCTAAACGCGATAATAAAAAGAGCTTCGATAATCGACAACGCGCAAGGTTGGAAGGCGACTTGTCGGATTTGAGAAAAGGGTTAAGAAATCACAGCTGCCACGCCTGTGCCCAGCGTGAGGATCATTCACGCTTTACTGAAAAATCGGGTCGCTTAAATCGAGAGAACGAGGGTTTGCGAACGAGAGTTGAAAGTCGCACGCATGTAATCGCTAAAACTTTCGACCAGATTTGCCAGGTGCTCACACACCTTGGCTATATCGAGGGTGAGAAGCCAACAACACAGGGCAAGATTCTGACCAAGATTTATGCTGAATCAGATCTTCTTCTGACTGAGTCGATACGCCGTGGAATATTGGATGATCTAAACGCCCCTGAACTCCTTTCAGTTGTGTCAACGATGATCTTCGAATCACGTAACGCTGACAATGTGGCGCCAAAGATGCCGAGCCCTCGAGTTTCAAGTGCACTCGCCGACGTCATTTCTATCTGGGCGCAGTTAGAAGAGTTAGAAACTGAATATGGCGTTAAGACCCAACGCCAACCCGATGCAGGTTTTTGTTGGGTTTCATACCGCTGGGCTAATGGGAATTCTTTACAAAATGTTCTTAAGGGAACGGATATGTCTGTTGGTGATTTTGTCCGTTCAACTAAGCAACTCACTGATTTACTAAATCAAATCGCTTCGGCGAGTGAGAAGTTACGTCCGGTATGCAAAGATGCAGCTAAGCGCATAGACAGGGGAGTAGTTGCATTCCTCATGGGAGACCTATGACATTAATGCTTTTAGACAGCGCATCGCTTTGGTATCGCGCTTATTACGGTATGCCCGATACATTAACGGCACCAGATGGAACACCCGTCAACGCAATTCGTGGATACATCGATATGACTGCACGGTTGGTATCTGCCTATAAACCTAATCGACTAGTTGCTTGCTTAGATGGTGATTGGCGCCCAAGTTGGAGAGTGGAATTATTTCCCGATTACAAAGCTAATCGGTTGGAAGAAGAGGGTGATGATGAAGAAGAACCTGAGACTCTCACGCCGCAAATTCCAATTCTTCTCGACTTGCTTGATCTCTTTAGAATACCAGTAGTAGGTATTGATGATTACGAAGCCGATGATGTTATGGCTACATATGCCGAAATAGAAAAGGGACCGATTCGTATCGTTACTGGTGATCGAGATCTTTTCCAGATGGTCGACGATAAACGTGATATCAAGGTTGTTTACTTGGCTAAAGGTATTTCACAACATGATTTAGTTGATAGTAAATATGTGGCCGATAAGTATGGAATCCCTGGTGATCGATACGCGCTCTTTGCAATGTTTCGAGGCGACCCATCCGATGGGTTACCAGGCGTGCGTGGAATCGGCGAAAAGGGTGCAGCAGTAATTGCAAATGCTTTTGCCAATGTTGGTGAAGCCTTAGCCGGAGCACATGCTGCACACGAATCACTTCCACCAGCTCTTGCTAAGAAAATTATTGCCGGTGCTGATTATTTGAAGATCGCACCAACTGTTGTCCAGGTAGCTAGAAATGCACCATTGCCACAAGTTGATCTTGCAATGCCCAAAGCACCAGCGGACTTATCAGCCATCTATCAATTCAAGGAGCGCTACGGATTAGGTGCCAGCGTGGATCGTTTGATCAGTGCTTTAGGTTGGTAAATCTTCTACTCTCGGCGTTAAGTGGTGCGTTTCTCAGCGCCGCCTTTGCACCAGTAAATAAATGGTGGCTAGCACCGTTGGCATTGGCGTTGCATATGTATGCCCTAAACAGATCGGAAAAGAAGTTTGCTTCAATCGCTGCCTTCGCACTCACTTACAATCTATTACTTTTGCATTGGTCCAGTATTTATGTTGGTGCACTTCCTTGGGTGATTCTTTCTTTAGGGTTATCGCTGTTTTACTTGCCACTTATTCTTGTCAAAAGATGGGGGATAGCTTCATACCCTTTAATCTTTATTATTATGGAAGAAGTCCGAAATAGATTTCCATTCAATGGCTTTGGCTGGGCTAGATTGGCATATTCTCAATCTGATGCCCCCTATGCAGTACTAGCTCGTTATGGGGGAGCCGTTGGATTATCGGCCATAATCCTTCTTATCGCACTTGTTCTCTATCAGAGTTCACACCATCGATTCCAAATTTTAGTTTTACTTCCACTGATGGTGTTGATAATTCCCGTCAATGTACAGAGCACGGGTCATGCTCGAGTATTGCTTATACAAGGAAATGTTCCGACTTATGGTTTAGATTTCAACGCCAGGGCAACCCGAGTGTTTAAGAATCACGTAGCAGAAAGTAAGAAGGCTTTAGTACAACATCCAAATGTTGATTTTCTTTTGTGGCCGGAGAACGCCGTTGATGTTGATCCATTTACCAACGGAAAAGTGAAGAATGTTCTCGATAGTTTTACCACACCTCTGATAGTTGGTGCAGTTGTCCAGAGGGATGCGCAGGTTTTGAATACATCAATATTATGGACAAAAGATGCGAAAGTTGTCTACACAAAGCAACACTTAACACCGTACGGGGAATACATTCCTATGCGTTCATTAGCTAGAAGAATTTCGCCTTTTGTAGACAATGTATCGGATTTTACCCCTGGGGATGTTTCCAAAGTTTTCACAGTTGGTACAGCACAGATATCTCCAATAATTTGTTTTGAATTGCTAGATGATCGGATTGTTGAAACGGCTGCAAAAAATTCAAATATTTTGGCGGTACAAACCAATAGTGCAACATTTGGAAAATCGGCCGAATCAGCGCAACAGTTAGCAATTACCCGAATTCGAGCAATTGAACATTCACGAAATGTGCTTTCTGTGTCGACAACTGGATATTCTGCGGTTATTGATTACCGAGGAAAAATTGAGCAAGTGACGAAGATGGCAGTTGCTACCAACATCTACGCAAAGGTCGACTTAATAAGCGAACAGTCGCCTAGGGATCGATATGGAGATTGGGCCTTAATAGCGACGCTGTTGTGGCTCATTCTTGTAGCTCGCCAAAGGTGTGGTTATCGCCGATAAGTTACATTATGTAAACTTAAACGAATTCAGAGATCGGCGGACAGGAGCAAACCAGGTTCCTATCCCCGTAAGCACCATCAATACGGCCTACCGTCGGCCAATACTTGCCTTGCATTCCGATGATTTCGCCTCGCACAAGACCTTGGCGCACTGATGGAAGGCCACCGGTTTTTCGTGAGTACGAGCGATCCCATTCGGTGGATAAAACTGACTCAATGGTGTGTGGTGCGTGGCGCAAGGCGCTGTCATCAATAGAGATCTTTCCATCCATGATCTCCATAATTTCGCCATGAATAGCTGTCATAGCCGCGATAAAGCGATCAATTTCAGCGATGTCTTCACTCTCTGTCGGCTCAATCATAAGCGTTCCAGAAACGGGAAAACTCATGGTTGGTGCATGGAAGCCGTAGTCCATTAAACGCTTTGCAATATCGTCAACAGTTACACCGCTGAGCTTTGTGATATCGCGAAGATCCAAAATGCATTCGTGCGCCACTCGCCCGTTTTCACCTGTATACAAAACTGGGAACATCGGATTTAACTTTGCTGCCATGTAATTTGCTGACAAAATCGCTACAGAGGTTGCAAGAGTTAACCCCTCCCCGCCCATCATTCGAATGTATGCCCATGAGATTGGCAAGATGCTTGCAGATCCAAAAGGCGACGCACTAATTGGTCCTGGTCCAGTTGCTGGCCCAGCTGAGGCGTCTAGTGGGTGGTTAGGTAAAAATGGAGCAAGGTGTGCGCGAGAGATAACAGGACCTACGCCTGGTCCCCCACCACCGTGTGGAATACAAAAAGTTTTATGCAAATTAAGATGGGAAACGTCAGCGCCAAATTTTCCAGGTTGCGCCAAACCAACTAGTGCATTTAAGTTCGCGCCATCAACGTAAACCTGACCACCTGCATCATGAACTAATCCACATAAATCGCTAATAGCGGATTCGAAAACACCATGCGTAGATGGATAGGTCACCATCATCGCTGCTAAAGATTGACTATGCACTTCTATCTTGGCTTTCAAATCTTCAATACTTACGTTGCCATGCTCATCACATTCAATGACTACAACCTGCATGCCAGCCATCACGGCACTAGCAGCATTCGTGCCATGCGCCGATGAGGGAATTAGGCAAATGGTGCGGCCTTGTTCTCCGCGAGAATCGTGATAGTTGCGAATAGCTAGAAGACCTGCGAATTCACCCTGACTACCAGCGTTAGGTTGCAATGAAACAGCGTCATATCCAGTTATCTTGATGAGCCAGTCGGATAACTGAGCAATTACTTCACGCGATCCTGCAGTTTGATTTGCAGGTGCAAATGGATGCAAAGACGAAAACTCTGGCCACGTAACAGCTTCCATTTCGGTCGTAGCGTTGAGTTTCATTGTGCATGAACCTAAAGGAATCATTGTGCGATCTAGTGCTAAATCGCGATCAGAAAGAGTTCGCAAATATCGAAGCATCGAGGTTTCTGAACGCAGAGTATTGAAAATTGGATGAGACAGATAAGTTGATTTGCGTTTTGAAAACTCAGGAATTGAATCCCCTAATTTGCCCACTTCTCCACTACCAAAGATCTCTATCAAATCCCGGAGCATTTTCGCATCTGTAGTCTCATCTAGTGACACTCCTACACGCAATTCATCTATATTTTTTAGATTGATCTTCTTCCCAACTGCCTTCTTATGAACATCGCCTGAATTCTTGACTTCAATAACTAAAGTATCAAAGTAAGCAGAGTGAACCACAGTAAGACCAGCGGCAGTAATTGCACTAGCTAACTCTTGAGTTTGTCGGTTAATGCGCTTCGCAATAATTTTCAACCCTGCCGGTCCGTGCCACATGGCATAGAACGCACTCATGACTGCAAGGAGGACTTGAGCAGTGCAGATATTGCTCGTAGCTTTATCGCGACGAATATGTTGCTCACGAGTTTGCAGTGCCAAACGAAAAGCAGGGTTACCATGTGAATCAACGCTTTGCCCAATTAAGCGCCCAGGCAATGATCGTTCAAGACCTTCGCGCACAGACATAAAGCCCGCATGTGGTCCACCAAAACCCATAGGCACACCAAAACGTTGAGCTGAACCAACCGCGATATCTGCTCCCCACTCCCCCGGTGCCTTAATAAGAGTGAGAGCTAGTAGATCCGTAGCTGCAATAAGTAAGCCCTGCTTCGCATGAATCCACGTAGCTAATTCGCTGTAATCAATAATTTCGCCTTCAGTATTTGGGTATTGAACTAAAACTCCAAAAGTGTCAACATCTTTTTGTTGCACAGACAGATCAACCACTTCTACTTTTATGCCTTGGGGCTTCGCGCGGGTTTGGACAACTGCAATTGTTTGCGGATGAACATTAATATCAATCAAAAATACTGCCTCATCACTACCCTTATAAACGCGGCGGGCAAGCGTCATAGCCTCAGCCGCTGCAGTTGCCTCATCCAACATAGACGCATTTGCAGTAGCTAGTGCTGTTAAATCACAGACAGCCGTTTGGAATGCAAAAAGGGCTTCTAATCTTCCTTGCGAAATCTCGGGTTGATATGGCGTATATGCCGTATACCAAGCTGGATTTTCTAAAACATTTCGTAAAATTACTGGGGGTGTAATCGTTCCGTAATATCCGGTACCTATTGCATTACGGTAGACATGATTCTTATCGGCAATCGAACGTAGTTCAGAAATAACATCCACTTCATTGAGTGCATCTGGCAGCACCTGACTTAATCGTTCAACCATCGCGATATTTTGCGGCACTACATCTGCGATGAATTGCTCCATCGTTGAGTAACCTAGTTCCATCAACATTGTTTGTGCTTGATCCTCTGACGGACCAATGTGTCGACGTGAAAATGCGTCGTAATCAACCATCACAAACACTCCTACCCATAACTACAGACCGTCAATGGCCGGTATGAGTCAAGAATATGTCTTTTTATGCACCTTTGCTCTTACGACGAAGTGAAAGTTCATCGTTAGATTCGACACCTACTGACTGGCCGCTGACCTCACCTTGCAGTAATGAGAGTGAACCCTCTACTTCATGCCAAACTTTACCAACCGCTATTCCAAATACTCCCTGACCACCTGCTAGTAAATCGATGATTTCATCTGGACTAGAACACTCATAAATTGAGGCACCATCACTCATAAGAGTCATACGCTCCAGGTCGGTTACTCCCCTGCTGCGTAGATGGTCAACCGCTGTCCGAATATTTTGTAGCGACACACCAGCATCGAGTAAACGCTTAACAATTTTTAAAACAAGAATGTCTCGAAAGCCATAAAGACGCGCAGTTCCTGAACCACTAGCTGATCGAATACTTGGTTCTACTAAAGAAGTTCTCGCCCAATAATCCAACTGGCGGTAGGTAATACCTGCGGCTGAACATGCAGTCGCGCCGCGGTAGCCAATTTCTATTTCCTGGGAAGTCACGGGGAAACTCGTTTCTCTTGGGGAGTGAAGCAAATCTAGAGTAGGCAGGCTCCCTGTTCAACGACCGACACGCTCGAAACCTCTACTTGAGATTGAGAGTTCTAGCCCACAAAGTCCTCAGGGTTTATCTGGTCGAGAAATTCACGGAAACGCTCAACCTCTTGATTCTCCTGCCCAGTTTGAGCCTCGAGGGGGATCTCGATCCCTATCTCGTCGAGTAGTTCCGAAGTGGCCAAAATGTTTGCAGCCCCGCGAAGGGCCAAAGAGATTGCATCAGATGGCCTGGCTGAAACCGTCTGGCTCACTCCGGCGCTATCTCGAATAATCAGGTTGGAATAAAAGACGCCTTGATCGATATGTGTCACATGCACCGCGGTTAGCACTGCATCCATTTTTTCTAGGATGTCGATCGCTAAGTCGTGAGTCAGGGGCCGCGGTGGTTGTACGCCTTGTTGCGCAAAGGCGATTGCCGTCGCCTCCACTGCCCCTACCCAAATTGGCAAGAAGCGTGGGCCATCAATCTCTTTGAGCAAAACAATCGGCTGATTGGAAGGCATCTCGACTCGAACGCCGATGACCTCCATAGGTATCAACATGTTTTAGGAACGAAGGCGATGAAGTCCGCCACGAACAAGGGCTGCATGAAGTCGTATTGATAATGATGCGATTTCACTCTGTACTTCTTCGGCGCGGGCTTTTGAATCGGCATTCTTCTGACGGGTTAACGGTGTAATCACTTGCTCGATTAAACCAATCTCACGGTCAGCGGCAGATTTGAATGAACGCAGATGTCTTGCTTCGATACCAAAGCCAGCCATCTCGGTGACTGCCTTTGCAATCGCCAAAGCATCTCCATCGTAATGACGACCTCGAATAGTTATTAGGCCGTACCCTTCAAGCTCTACAAGCTGATCTTCTTTTAAACCAGAGTTTTTGAGCAACTCATCGCGGGATAAGCGCATCTCAGAAACTTCACCAAAGACACTTGGCGCCATTTCGCCATCAATTGTGGCTAAACCAATATTTGGTCGAGGTGCTGCAACTGCGCCAGTGGCAGCAGGAACTAGTCCTCGGTCAATTGCATCGAGGTTATCCTTAATTACTTTGAGTGGAAGATACTGATCGCGTTGTGCAAGTAGCACATAACGAAGGCGCTCCAAGTCTGAGGTTGTGAACTTACGATAACCCGATGGTGTTCTCTGTGGCTCTATCAATCCTTCAGACTCTAGAAAGCGAATCTTTGAGATCGTAATATCTGAAAAATCTGGACGTAGTCGATTAAGAACTTCCCCGATACTCAGATACGCGCGAGCTGGAACTGCCATTGTGTACTCCCCTAATTATTTTCTGCCAGATACAAAAAGCAGGTGGAACTTTCCGATTTGTATCCGATCTCCGTTTAGTAATGTATGCGTAGTTACTGAATTATTGTTTACATATGTGCCGTTAAGCGAACCACTATCTAGGATTGAAAAGCCATTTGTAGATTTTTCAATTTTTGCATGAGAACGAGACACAGTCACATCGTCTAAGAAAACATCGCTAGATGATGAGCGTCCTATAGTTGCACCTTGGCTAGTTATGAGAAATCTTGCACCCACATTGGATCCGCGATTTACTACCAGCATTGCTTTGTCGTTGGACTGAGCTATTTCTTCGATAACGCTGCGATCTGCTTGAGGCAATGTGGCCAGATACTCATCGAGTACTCCAGCTAGGGAATCACTTGCCGTTCCAAGACCTAGGTGCAAAGTGGTGGTGAGTTCGCTTGGCGTTACTTCTGCCATCACTTATCTCTCCTCCTTCACCGTCAACCTGAGGCTGACACTAAAGGGGTGAGACGATTTGGTCAAGCGGTGATTTGAGCGTATCCCGCCGCATCAAGCAGATCAGAGGGTTGCTCAGAAATCTCCACTTTTACCAACCAACCGGCTCCGTAAGGATCGCTATTTACCACTTCTGGAGTATCTGAAAGTTGCGCGTTTACCTCAGTCACAGTTCCACTGACGGCGGCAAAAATCTCTGAGACTGACTTTGTAGATTCGATTTCTCCACAAACGTTACCGGCCTTTAATACTTCGCCAACTTTTGGAAGTTGCACATAAACAATGTCACCAAGAGCGCCTTGCGCAAAATCAGTAATACCCATTGTGTAGATATTTCCAGATGAACTTACCCACTCATGCTCTTTTGTATATTTCAAATCGTCAGGAATTGATGACACGTGATCCTCTTCTCTGCGAAAAACCTTCGCGACCGTAACTTATACCTGTAGCAATGTAGAGGGCAATCCCCCAGATGGCAAAACTCCAGCCTAAAACAAAAGCGATCGAGCCGAGAGGGGTATCACTCTTAGCCAATAACAGAAATGGAAAGGCGTACATAAGATTGAAAGTTGCAGCTTTACCTAGATAGGTAACCGTAAATGGAGCATGGCCTTTTGCCTTCATCGCAACGGTGATGATTGCCAAAACTAAATCGCGACTTATCAGGACAACAATTATCCACGCTGGTGTTACATCGCGGATTAAAAACACAATCAAGATTGCCAAGATATAGAGACGATCGATTGCAGGATCTGCCAACTCTCCAAATCTAGATGTTTGATTCCAGGCCCGCGCTAATTTGCCATCGAAATAATCAGTAAGTCCCCCTATAGCCAGAACAATGACCGCCCAACCATCGGCGTGAATGTCTAACGTGAGATAAATAAAAAGAGGAATGCCTAGAAAACGCAAAAACGTTAGAGCATTAGGAATCGAAAGCAGTGAAGAGTTCATCTTTATTCGCGTTCTTTAACTCGGATCGCAACTTGTACTGGTGTGCCAGGAAATGAAAACTCTTCACGTAAACGTCGCTCAATAAAGCGGCGGTATGAAGCCTCGATCCAGCCATTGGAAAAGACCACAAATTTAGGTGGGGCGATGCCGGCCTGGGTGGCGTAATAAACCTTTGGCTGCTTACCACCGCGAACTGGTGGAGGTGTCGCTCCAATGAGTGCGCCCAGAAATGAGTTCAACTTCGCCGTAGGAACACGCTTTTCCCAACTGTCCAACGCAGTACGTAGCGCCGGTGCTAATCGGTCTCGGTGCCAGCCGGTTTTAGCTGCGACATTTACGCGCTGCGCCCATTCAACTTGATCGAGGTGGCGATCAATTTCACGATCTAACTGATCTCTACGATCTTCATCAACTAAATCCCATTTATTCATCACGATAACCATGGCCTTGCCTGCATCTTCCACCATAGTGATTACACGTAAATCTTGTTCAGTGATTGGTTCAGATGCGTCCAAAACAACCACTGCGACTTCACAACGTTCCAGTGCTGTTTGCGTGCGTAATGAAGCGTAATAATCGGTACCCGATGCTTGGTTGGCACGTTTCTTTAATCCAGCAGTGTCGATAAATCTCCAGATCGATCCACCAAACTCAATTAGCTCATCAACTGGATCGCGAGTTGTTCCTGCAACATCATCAACAATTGAACGATTTTCACCAGCTAGTGCATTAAGCAAAGAGGATTTACCAACGTTAGGTCGACCAATCAGAGCGACTTTGCGATATCCATCTTGCGTCTGTGCTCCCCCAACCTCGGGAAGTTCGGCGACAATGTGATCAAGCAAATCTCCCGAACCGCGACCATGTAATGCGGATACAAAATAAGGTTCACCTAAACCTAGTGACCACAAACCGTGTGCTTCAGATTCTTCACGCTCTCCATCAACTTTGTTACCAATTAAGATCAACGGTTTTTTAGCCTTACGAAGATGTTGAACCAGAATATCGTCTTCATCTAATGCACCAACTTGTGCATCAACGACAAAAGCTAAGACATCTGCTTCTTGCATTGCAATTTCAGCACCTGCGCTTACTTGTACAGAAATTCCATCGGGCTTTGCCTCCCAGCCACCCGTATCCATAATGATGAAACGACGGCCTCCCCATTCGCATTCATACTGAATGCGATCGCGAGTTACACCAGGCGTATCTTCAACGATTGCTTCACGGCGGCCAAGAAAGCGATTAATTAACGTGGACTTACCAACGTTTGGGCGTCCAAGAATTGCAACAATAGGTAGACCGAGTAAGGAGCGCTGGCGAAGTAGTTCCCAGATACGTTCGACAGTTTCATCTAGATCCAAATTTGTTGAGTCAACCTCAACTGCATCAAAGGCCATCGCCAAGGGTGAAACTGTGCGATTAGTATCAATAGAATCACGGTTTTCTAGTGATGTTTTCACATCAACAGTTTTATCGTCTATTTCACCTTCGCGACGAAAAGCACGTGCATTAAGATCAGCAGTAAGAAAAATCTTCAAAGCCGCATCAGGTACGACTACGGTGCCAATATCTCTTCCTTCAACAACAATACCCCGTGGCGCTTGAGCAATAACTTTGCGCTGTATAGAAAGAAGTTCTTCACGAATCGAAGGCATTGCACTAATGCGACTTACGTTTTCAGTAACGGAGGTTCCACGAATTGCATGTGTAATTTGCGTATCGCCTGCGAAAACATCTGGCGCAGTTGGATCAGAAACAAAACGAATCGGTGCGCTCTTCAATGCTTTTAAAATATCGGCAGCTTCAACGCAATTATTTTCAAGTGCTACCCAAGTAACCGCTCGATAAAGTGCACCTGTGTCTAAATAGTTCCAGCCTGCACGTATTGCTATTGCTTTTGAAGTACTGGATTTACCTGCACCACTCGGGCCATCAATTGCTACGACTATGCCCATGTACTGAGCCTACTTCTATTTTCGAACCGGATGAACGTTCCATCCGATCGCAGATAGATGGCTAGATAATTTCATAGCATCATCATCAGATAATGCAAGTGTGATAAGGGCATTCAACTGGCCTGGTGAGTGTTCGATTGTTAAATCCTCAACGTTTACAGACATAGCGGCGCATTCATTAAATATTGCCGCTAGTTGACCAGGTTTGTCATCAATAACGATTGGCACATATGTGTACTCGCGCGCTATTCCACCGTGTTTTCCCGGAATAAGAGCTTTTCCTTCACGGCCTTTCGAGATGATCTGTGCAATTTTTTCTTGATTGTCTAAAGAATCGATCATCGCTGTTATACCGGTTTGTAGATTTATTAATAGTTTTTCAATTTCATCTGCGTTGGAATGAATAATTTCTTTCCATAAATTCTCATCAGAGGCGGCAATTCTGGTTGTATCCCGTAGCCCAGCTCCAGCTAAATCAAGCCACTCACGTGGAACCCCGTGCAATGAGCCAGCCACAAGGGATGCCGCTATTTGCGGAAGATGAGAGATCGCAGCTACTGCGGCGTCATGCGATAGTGGATCGAGTTCTACGGGCGTGGCTCCGAGTTCGATAATCATCTCTCGCACCATTGCGACTGCCGTGGGATCAGTCTCGGGCGTAGGTGAGATGATCCAACTCCTTGAGCGGAAAAGATCGGCGCGAGCTGACTCGGCTCCCCCAACTTCCCGGCCCGCCATTGGGTGGGTACCTACAAACTGCTTCAAAGGAAGGGCTGAAGTCTTAACTATTGATAGAGGTTCAGTCTTAACGCTACATACATCCATAAACGTCGACTTAGGGCTTAGTGCATATTGCTCCTCTATGACCTTAGAGAGGGCTTTTAGAGGGGTCGCAAAAATAATCAGCTCCGGCTGCTCAATTATCGATCCACCAGTTAAATCCGTAGCCAGCGCCTGGCTACGGCTATCGCTATCAACCATCTGAACCTTTAAATTCTTAGCGCTCAGAGCTAGGCCAATAGACGTCCCGATCAAACCCGCCCCAACAATGCGTACCGAGGCCAGCATTATTGGGCGATATCTCGGCGCAACGAGACGGCACCGTGCAGGTAAATATGTGCAATTTCTTCGTGTGCCTTGTCGCTTTCAACGTGGAGCATTGCCCGAATAATCCGTGCGGGGGCTCCAAGAACATCGACCTCAACGGCTCCGATTAACGGCACTGAGGCGAAGCCAATCTCCCGACAGGCTGCTGCAGGAAAAGCTGACGTTAAATCCGGGGTTGAAGTGAAAAGAACTGAGATAACGTCCTTAGGGGTGAGAGCGTTAGCCTCCAATATCGCCGTGATGAGCTCTTTAACTCCACTACCTATCGCCTCAGGCGTATTTGCGCTCACTTGGGTGGCTCCGCGGATCGCTCTGATGCTCATGGGATAAGGGTACCTTTCTCGGTCAGTTTTTTGCTCATTATTGATTAGTTCTAAGCCAGTTTAATTATTTATCGATAAAACCTTTTTATGACATTTCCTTAGGTTGTTGACCTGTTTGAGGTTTCCCTCTCTGATTCCGTAAATATCGATAAATTTATATTTACGGGCCCACCTTAGCGTTGCTAATATCGATAAATAGGTAATCGCATGCAATATTATCGATATATCTGCTAATAGATAATATCTAAAATATCGATTTATCGTAAAGACGTTATAATCCTAAAACGTTACGTAGATTTGTTAATTCACCCTCATTAAGGTTTCTCCAGCGTCCTTCGGGGGTATCGCCTAAGGAGATAGGACCGAAGTGCGTTCTGATCAAACGCAGGACCTGCACGTCGACGGCCTCCATCAAACGGCGGATGATGTGATATCTGCCTTCATGGATCGAGACTTCGAGCCAAGTTGGCGAGAGCTCCTTATAGGTTAAAATCCTGCCCATTCCATCTTCTAATTCGATGCCTTTGAGCAGAATTTTATCTATGCCAGTTGGCAGCTTTCCCTCATGTTCGATGATGTAGGTCTTTTCTAGCCCAAAAGATGGGTGGGTAGCGCGAAAAGTTAGATCCCCATCATTAGTCAAAAGGATTAACCCTTCAGAATCTTTATCTAATCGGCCCACATGGAAAAGACGCTCTTTTCGCAGGTCAATGAAGTCGCTCAACGAGGGACGACCATCGGGGTCGTACATGGTAGACAAAACACCTTTTGGTTTATGAAGTACTAAATAACTTTTAGACATAGAACGAGTAATTGTCTCACCATCTACCATGACTTGATGTAATTCAGGGTCAAACTTCGAACCCATTTCGCGAATTGTGATTCCATCGACCGAAACACGGCCGGATTCAATAAGAGCATCTGCCCCACGACGGCTAGTAATACCCGCATCGGCAATTATCTTGTTAAGGCGCATCTGGCCCATGGCTATCCTCCCGACAGTCAGGTGAGGAGGATAGCGTGAAGGTTAGTCAGTTAGCGAATCAAGGATCTCGTCGAGGCCATCTAGGTTGGGAAGATACGGCGCCAGCGCTGGAAGATCCTCGAGGCTGTTGAGGCCTAAACGCTCCAAAAAGTAGCTGGTGGTCTTATAGAGGATGGCTCCACTTTCGTGCTCAATACCTGACTCCTCAACCAATCCGCGTGTGACTAGAGTTTTCATAACCGCTTCGACATTGACGCCACGGATAGCTGAAACGCGAGCTCGAGAGACGGGTTGACGGTAGGCGATAACTGAGAGCGTTTCCAGCGCCGCTTGGGTGAGGCGGGACTGCTGCCCATCTAATACAAATTTCTCTACCGCAGCGTGATAGTCAGGGTTGCTGTAAAAACGCCATCCACCATTGATTTTGCGAAGCGAGAACCCACGCTCATCATAGGTAGTCGTCAAATGTGCTAGAGCTGCCTCGATCTCATCTACTGGCTTCTCAAGCACTTGGGCCAAAATCACTTCCGAGACAGGCTCATCGACGACCATCAAGATCGCTTCAATTGAACGCTCAACTTCTACATTAGACATTCGTACTACCTTCGCTCGGTTCGTCATCAAGTGAAACTACGGGGATATCAAACTCATCGGTGACTTCGACCTCGCCTTCCTGCGAGCCTGTCCAGGAGATTTGCAGCTCCCCTAGGGCTACAACTTGGTCAAAGCGTAAAACTCCCTGGCGGTAAAGATCCAACAGGGCTAGAAAACGGGCGACGATTACAAGCGTATTTTGAGCGTCAGAGACCAGGTTTCTAAAGCTCATAGATTTACCTCGTCGCAAAGCCTCAACCACAAGTCGAGACTCTTCAGCAACACTGACCAGAGGCAGATGCAGATGCTCCACGCTAACCAACGGTGCAACCTTCGGGGTCAATACACGTTCGGCGATAGCGGCAAAGCGTTGTGGTCCAACACCAATGAGAACCTCAGGCAAGAGTGCGCTCAAAGTTGGATCCAATGCGACAACGCGTGGGAAGAACTTGTCGGCGGTAATGATGCGCTCGCTAAAGGTTGCCGCGATCTCCTTAAATGCTCGGTATTGGAGCAAGCGGGCAAAGAGAATGTCGCGGGCCTCAAGAAGGGCTAGATCCTCTTCATCATCGACTTCCCCGCTTGGCAGTAAACGTGCGGCTTTGAGATCTAAAAGCGTTGCAGCTACTACGAGAAACTCTGTCGCCTGATCCAGACGCCAGCCCTCTCCTGAGGCCTCTAAGGACCTGATAAAGGCTATGAACTCATCGGTTACCAGGCTCAGAGAGATCTCGGTGATGTCCATCTTGTGACGCGAGATGAGCTGTAAGAGAAGATCAAAAGGTCCATCGAAATTCTCCAGGTGGACGGAGAACGCGCCTGCTGCGGCGTTAACGTCGGCTGATTCCTCTAGCGATAAATCCATGGCGTCACCCTACTTCACAGTTGCCCCAGTTCTAGGTAGCGCGTAGGCTCGCGCTCAATTCACCGAAAAGAGGTTTGACGCTTGAACGCTAAATCGACAAATCAAGAAGATGTCGCCACTACTGCCACTCTGCTTGGTAAAAATGCAGCGAGCATTCCTACACCTGCCCCGATTACTGAACATGGCAACGCCAAGGTAGTCGCGATATTCAACCAAAAAGGTGGAGTCGGAAAGACAACGACAACTATTAACTTGGGTGCTTCTTTGGCTGAACTGGGCCGTCGTGTTTTGTTAGTCGACTTTGACCCACAGGGTGGATTATCACTTGGTCTTGGTGTTAACGCACACTCTTTGCCGCTCGAACAAACTGTTTACTACGCACTTATGACACCTACAGCTAACGTCGATTCGATTGTTTTAAAATCTGCAGTCCCTGGCTTGGATTTCTTACCTGCTAACCGCGATCTCGGTACAGCAGAAACAACTCTTGGTGCTGAAATTGGAGGACAACAATATTTAAAGCGCGCCCTAGCGTCTTTGCGTGATTACTACGATGTTATTTTAATTGATTGCCAGCCAACAATGGGTCAGTTGACAATCAACGCACTTGTTGCCGCCGATGAAGTAATTGTTCCTTTGCAATGTGAATACTTCGCTCTTCATGGATTTATCGAACTAAAGGGAAACTTAGATAAGGTTAAAAACTTCCTAAATCCAAACTTGCGCCTCATTGGAATTTTGGCAACTATGTACGACAAGAAAACATCACATAATCGCCAAGTTCTAGAACGAATCCTTGAACAGTTCCCAGCAGATGTTTTCGAAACAATAATCGCAAAGACAATTCGTTTTCCCGAAACTACTGTTGTTGGAGAGCCAATTACAACGTATGCCACTTCTTCTGGTGGCGCGGCTTCATATCGCCGTCTAGCACGCGAACTTATCGCCCGAGGAGGCGCACGATGACACGTAGAGCAAACCTTCCAGGTGCAGATGAACTATTTCGTTCAACCGCTCCCGCATTAAGTGCAGTTCCCGCTCAAAATGAAGCACCCGCACCTCTAGTTCCACCAGCAATCGCTACACCAAAAGCTCCATCAAGTAAAAAGGGTGTCCGCACTATTGCTCGTCGACGCGTTACTACAGTTGATCGTTCACCATCAGGACGTGAGCGCCATGATGAAAAAATCACTGTCTACCTGTCCCCCGACGAACTTTTTGAATTAGATCAGGCGCGATTGCAGTTGCGAGGAGATTTGGGTCTAGCAGTTGATCGCGGACGCATCGTTCGTGAATCTATTGCTGTGATCATCGCTGACTTAGAAGCAAAAGGCGATCAAAGCATCCTTGCACGTCGCTTACGCGGTCTGTAGAACTTAGTTTCGCGCACGTGGGTGCGCTAAGGAATACGTTTCACGCACTTTATCGATAGTTATAAGTGTGTATATCTGAGTTGTCGTAACCGATGAGTGCCCCAATAGCTCTTGCACTACTCGAATATCAGCACCTCCATCGAGCAAATGAGTTGCATATGAATGTCGAAATACGTGCGGTGATACTTTCTCACTTATTCCTACATCGTTAGCGGCTCGAATGACGATGTTCCAGGCAGATTGCCTGGTGATACGCAAACCTCGGGAATTAAGAAATAGAGCAGAGTTAACTTTGGAACTCTTGGCGGCAAGTCCTGGACGTATCCTTACCATGTAATCATCAATTGCCTTTGAAGCAAAAGTACCAAGTGGAACTATCCGTTCTTTCGAACCCTTGCCTCTAAGTTTGAGTGTCGTTATTGTGCCATCGTCAGTCTGCACTTCATTTAAATCAGCAAGATTTATTCCGATGAGTTCTGAAACGCGTGCACCACTGCTGTAGAGGAGTTCAATCATTGTTTGATCACGCAAAGTGATCGGATTGCCTTCACGATAAGCGGCCGAAATCATCGACATTATCTGTTCAATAGAAAGCGCTTTAGGTAAGCGACGATTGGCACGCTGTGGCAACATTTCAAATGTTGGATTGGCGATTCCAAACTCATTATTGGCATGCTTGAAAAATCCCCGTAAAGTAGAATCGATACGACTAATACTTGCTAAGGAAAGATTTTGTGACTTCATTAATGACTCAAACTCAGAAATCTTTTCTGGGGTAACTTGCGTAAGCGAAGTTCCTTCAAGAAAGAGTTGGAATTTAGATAAATCCCGACGATATGCCAAAAGCGTGTTAGCTGCTAAACCGCGCTCGATTGTTAGGTGATTAAGAAAAGAAGTTGCGGCTAGTTCAAAGTTTATAACTTGCATAACCATGTGCCTTAGCGACTTCGGCGTAATAGATTTTGCCATCATGAACATTTAAACCTTTAGCTAAATCCTTGTCCACATCACAAGCGCCTGCCCAACCATGTTGAGCAATCGCTAACGCGTACGGCAAAGTGGCGTTCGTGAGCGCGTATGTGCTGGCGACTGGAACTGCGCCTGGCATATTTGCTACGCAATAAAAAAGAGAGTTGTGAACCCTATATGTTGGTTCAGCATGTGTTGTTGCATGGGAATCTTCGAAACAACCACCTTGATCTATCGCTATATCTACTAAAACCGAACCAAATTTCATTTGCTTCACTAAAGAGTTCGAAACCAACTTTGGAGCTTTAGCCCCGTGTACTAAAACTGCACCAATCACTAAATCAGCAGTTTTAACTTCGCGTTCTATCGCGTGTTTAGACGCAGTAAGTGTTTTGATGCGGCCAGAATAAACCGTATCAATATATTGCAATCGGCTAACAGATCGATCGATGATTGTTACGTCAGCACCCATACCAATGGCGACAACCGCAGCATTTAAACCTGAAACTCCACCACCAATTACAACTACTTTTCCTGGAGCTACACCTGGCACTCCCCCAAGTAATACTCCACGTCCTCCGTGAGGCTTTTCTAAAGCCGTAGCACCTACTTGTGTTGCCAGTCGGCCAGCAACTTCACTCATTGGCGCCAACAAGGGAAGATGTCCATTTACTTCTACAGTTTCGTAGGCGATTGCAGTAATGCCACTTGAAACTAAGGCATCAGTGCAGGCTTTGGATGCGGCTAAATGCAGATATGTGAAAAGCACTTGATCTTTACGAAGAAATGAATACTCACTTTCTATAGGTTCTTTTACTTTGAGAACCAATTCAGCTTTGCTCCACACTTCATTTGCACTTGCAACGATCGAGGCACCTACGTCAATAAAATCCTGGTCGGTCAATGACGAACCAAGTCCAGCTGTGGTTTCTATAAGGACGCTGTGGCCTGTTGCAATGAATTCAGAGACACCTTCGGGGGTAATCGCAACGCGTGATTCGTGGACCTTTATCTCTTTAGGAATTCCAACGATCATTTATTTGCCTTTCGCTGCTACCGCCGCTTTGATTAATCCAACAAAGAGTGGATGAGGTTTAGTAGGGCGTGAGCGAAGCTCAGGATGAGCTTGGGTGCCTACGTAGTAAGGATGTACCTCTTTTGGTAGTTCTACAAACTCGACTAAATCTCGCTCCTTATACATACCTGAGAAAACCAAACCTGATTGAGCTATTTGATCACGGTATTGATTATTAACTTCATAACGGTGTCTATGCCGCTCAGAAATCTCCAACGACCCATAAGTCTGTGCAACGACTGATCCTTTGAGTAAGTCAGATTTGTACAAACCTAGGCGCATGGTGCCGCCCATATCACCATCACCTTCTACAACATGCTTTTGATCCTGCATTGTCGCAATTACGGGCGTACCAGAATCTGAAAACTCCGCAGATATTGCATCACTAATTCCAGCCAGATTACGTGCTGCTTCAATCACCATACACTGTAATCCGAGACATAAACCGAGTGTTGGAATCTTGTTTTCTCGAGCGAATTTTAATGCGCCTACTTTGCCTTCAATCCCGCGAATTCCAAAACCACCTGGAACAACAATTGCATCTAATCCTTGTAGATGTTTTGCCGCACCCTGTGCACTTTCACATTCATCGCTAGGGATCCAAACAATCTCGATTTTAGTTTCATTTGCAAAACCGCCTGCACGTAAAGCTTCTGATACAGAAAGATAGGCGTCTGGTAAATCAATATATTTTCCAACCAAACCTACGCGGACGTGGTGCTTTGGATGATGTACTTTTTCAAGTAGTGCATCCCATTCGCCCCAGACAACATCGTGGCCACCTAAATCAAGGCGTTTGACGACGTATGAATCGAGCCCCTCTGAATGCAAAACTTTCGGAATATCGTAGATCGATGGTGCATCCATTGCAGCAACTACAGCTTCAAGGTCAACGTCGCACATTAATGAGATTTTCTTTTTTACTGCTGCAGGAATTTCGCGATCAGAACGTAAAACAATCGCATCCGGAGCAATACCAATACTGCGTAATGCTGCAACTGAGTGTTGTGTCGGTTTCGTTTTCAATTCTCCAGAAGGACCGATGTATGGCACCAGCGAGATGTGCAAGTAGAAAACATTGTCACGGCCAACTTCTTGGCGAATCTGTCGAATAGCTTCTAAAAATGGTTGAGATTCAATATCCCCGACTGTTCCGCCAACTTCAGTAATGACCACATCGATATCTGGTGCTGCCATGGCTCGAATTCGTTCTTTGATTTCATTAGTGATGTGTGGAATTACTTGTACGGTTTCACCCAGGTATTCACCGCGACGTTCGCGAGCAATTACACGTGAATACACCTGACCCGTCGTCACATTTGCTGAGCCATGAAGATTGGTGTCGAGAAATCTTTCATAGTGGCCAATATCCAAATCTGTTTCAGCACCATCATCTGTCACAAAAACTTCACCATGCTGGAAAGGGTTCATGGTGCCTGGGTCGACGTTGAGGTACGGATCTAGTTTCTGCATCGTCACACGAATGCCGCGAGCTACCAATAATCTGCCGAGTGATGAGGCAGTGAGTCCTTTGCCAAGTGAGGAGGCAACTCCGCCAGTTACGAACAAATGCTTAGTTACATGAGGTTGGCCCATGGGAGACGAACCTATCATTGCTTTGGCTATCGCGATGACAAGGGCAGTGCGAGCAGTTCGGTGGCGTGTTCTCGAGCGCTAATAGAGCTCTCCATACCAGCCAGCATACGGGCTATCTCTTCGATACGTCCTTCCTTGCCCACCTTCACGACATTGCTTTCAGTGACGGTACCGTCAGAATTCTTAGTAACGACAAAGTGCGAATCGGCCCATGCTGCAACTTGCGGCAGATGTGTAACAACAATAACTTGTGCATGTTGTGAAAGTGCATGCAAACGTCTTCCAACTTCAATGGCAGCCTTGCCGCCAACACCTGCGTCGACTTCGTCGAAAACATACGTACCGACTGGATGACTCGATGCGAGTACGACTTCTAAAGCCAACATAACGCGTGACATTTCTCCGCCACTAGCACCTTTGGCAAGGGGCACTAATGGACCATCTTTGTGGGCTTGAATCAACATTGAAATCTCATCACAGCCAAAGAGCGTGAAATCAGATTCCTTGAGTGCTGAATAATCTGCACTCTCAACAACACAATGAAAAACTGTGTGAGGCATCGATAACTGTGCGATCTCTGCTGTGGTTTTCTTGCCTAGCGTGGTCGCATTCTCATTACGAACTTTGGTGAGTGATTGCGCGCTTACAACCAGTGCCTTTTTTACCGTAATCAATTCGGTTTCTAACTCTTTCAATCGCTCATCGCCGCCTTCAAGATCGGCTATAGCACTCTTTGAACTTTCGAAACGTTCAATTAACGATACTAGTTCTTCATCTACAGACGCAGACCCACCATATTTCTTAATGAGTTCATGAATTTGCGCCTTACGCGAATTGAGGTAATCAAGGCGAGAAGGATCGGCTTCCAGGTTTGCAATGTAAGAAGACAATGAGCTTTTGACGTCATCGATTAAGAAAAAGGCTTCGCTCACTCGTTGATACAGATCCTCGATAATAGGATCCTTCGTGCGCACCGAATCAAGAGACTTTCTCATAATTCCTAAGGTGGTGAGTGAACCAGACTCTTCTTCTTCCAAGACAGAGGACGCCGATTGGGCAGCTAGACGAAGCTCTTCAACACTGGATAAACGTGCGATCTCGCTTGTAATCTCAGCGGCCTCACCTCTTATTAATTGAAGTTTCTGCATCACTGAAGCGAATTCGCGTAAAACACCTAACTGAGCTTCCCGTGAATCGTTACTCTTTTTCATCGCTGATATGCGGTTTTTCAACTCGTGATAATTGGTGAGAACTTCTTGGTAATTGCTTAAGGATTTCCTCAATGGTGCCCCACCGAAGCGATCTAACAAATCACGTTGTTTTGCGGCCTTGGTCATATTCAAATTCGCAGCCTGAGCATGAACCTCTACAAGATTTTCACTAGCCGCAAGCAAAGCACTAGCTGGCACGGTAATGGAATTGCACATCGCTTTACTCTTGCCATCGCTATTTACCGAACGTGTCAAAATTAATTCGCCATCTTCTATCGACAAACCTGCTTCTTCAAAAGCTTCTGACAATTGCGATGGGACTGAAAAACGACCACTGGCTACTAGACGCTCACTCCCTTTGCGAACTAATGCACTGTCGCTTTTCCCACCGAGAATCAAATTTAACGCTGTAAGAATCATTGTTTTTCCCGCGCCAGTTTCACCGGTCAAAACCGTCAAACCTTTTGAAATTTCTAACGTTGAATGTTCAATTACGCCGATAGAGCGAATAGTAATTTCCTCTAGAAAAGTGCGATCACTCACCGCGCCATCCCTCTACGGGAAGTTTGAACTTAGCTACCAATCTATCGCTAAAAACGGTGTTCGCTAAATGTGCCAACTTCACCACATGATCATCTTTAGTTATGTGAACGCGATCTCCGGCGCGCAATTGAGATTTACGTAATGAATCAGCGGATAAAACAGCCGCAGGAGAATCAACAAGGACAACAATTTCAGATTGAGGAGAAATTACCAACGGACGAGAAAACAAAGCATGAGCCGAGATTGGCAGGACAACTAAGGCATCAACTTCTGGCCACACCACAGGACCTCCAGCGGAAAATGCGTATGCTGTTGAACCCGTAGGAGTTGAGCAAATTAAACCGTCGCATCCCCATCGTGATATCGGGCGGCCATCGATCTCAAGAAATAGTTCAACCATGGTTGACTGCTCGCGCTCAACGGTTACTTCATTCAGGGCCCACCCTTGGGAAACAACTGCTCCATCACGTTTGATTGCATACTGTAAAACCATTCGCGTATCAATGATGTATGCACGATCAGTAATGGCTGAAACTATCGTTGCTAGTGGTGGCTTTTCTACTTCGGCTAGAAATCCAACATGACCCAAGTTCACCCCCAGCAACGGAATTTGTTGCTCTCGGGTAGCTTCGGCTGCGCGCAACATTGTGCCGTCTCCACCAAGAACGATTGCTACTTCTAGCTGTGGAAGAGAATCAACATCACAATTAGTGACCTTGTCGATTGTGACATCCGAAATAGTGAATAGAGCAAAACCGGCTTGAGAAAAATCTTTAGCTAATGCAGTAGTTGCCTCGATTGCTTCTTGTCTCGATGGATTGCACACAAGTAGTAAATTGCGAACGCTCATTTATTGCGGTCCAATCGCTATAGCTTCATCCAGGGAGGCATGATCGATTTCAGGTGCACCGCGACGTAGCCACAAAAAGTATTCAACATTTCCTGCGGGTCCTGGAAGTGGACTCGCGGCAATCCCTAAAGTGCCAAGACCAACATCGTAGGCGGACTCAGCAACTTCAATAACTGCGGCTTTGCGCAGCGCGGGATCTCGCACAACGCCGCCTGCCCCAAGCTTTTCACGTCCAACTTCAAACTGAGGTTTAACCATGACAACAAAGTCTGCATCGGATTTGGAAACTGCGGCAAGTGCCGGCAACACTAAAGTGAGCGAGATGAAAGATAAATCAGCGACTACAAGATCGATTGGATCACCGATTACTTCACCAGTTAAATGTCGAATATTGGTTCGATCGTGAATAGTTACGCGTGAGTCCTGTCGTAGCTCCCACGCCAACTGCCCGTATCCGACATCAACTGCAACTACACGGTCTGCCCCGCGTCTGAGTAACACATCGGTAAATCCCCCGGTCGATGCGCCTGCATCGAGGCAGCGCTTGCCTTCAACAACTACCCCTGCAAAGGTATCGAGTGCTCCAGCTAATTTGTGACCACCTCTAGAAACAAAATCATCTCGCTTGCCATGCAACTTGATAGATGTTTGCGCATCAACCATGGTTGCTGGTTTGGATGCGGGAATTCCATTGACCAACACCGTACGTGCTTCGATCAGGTCAGATGCGTGATCGCGCGATCGCGCTAATTCACGTCGCACAAGTTCGGCATCTAAACGAATTTTCATTGCTAATACTTATAGACCGTCAATGGAGGAAAGGGCAGTTGATAGTTTCTGGTGAAGCTGCTCGTAACGATTGGCATGGTCATTGACTTGCATGGCATCGATCTCTACGAGTTCACTTCGAACTTCTTCTACCAAGTTTTCACTTTGAGTGGGTTCTGAGGCAGTAGACATTACTTACTCGCTTTCTTTGATGCAGTCTTTTTCGCTGAAACCTTCTTGACCGTTGTCTTCTTTACTGGAGCTTTTCTAACTGTAGCTTTAGGTGAAGCGCTCATCCGTAAACGCGCTACTTCTTCTTTTAACGCTTCGAATTCGCCCCGTTTAACGAAACCCATCTTTGAAACTGAACGTTCGACCTCATCTTCAATCTTTATCTTTAACGCTTCGCCACCTTCGCGCAACCATTGATTGACAGTGGAGGCGACCTCAGATGCGTTCTTTTCACCGTCGCTGACTTTATTGAGGTACGTGCGAAGCGTAGAAAATAGATCATTGGCCATACGCCAAGCCTATCTAAATTCGCGTTATCTCTAGCGCTTCAACCTGCCAACGGCTTGCAAGACCACCCGGGCTTTGCCAGAAGTGGCGGTGAACAGCGCCTGCAATCTCCACCCACTCGTCGGGCTTTAAACTCATAGCGCTCCGACGAGATTTTGAACTCCATGCCGCGATATCGAGTGTGTCCACGCCATCTTGTTTTTGGCGAGTGACTATGAGGCGAAACTCAACCACCTTATCCCCCGATGGAAGTTGCTTTTCTATGGCTTTTGCCGACACCCGGCCCCGTAGTAAAAGATCATTGAGAGAGAAATCCTCATCGACTTCATTGGCGTCACAATCCTTTTTAGCTTTGCTTTTTACTGTCATAGCCCTACTCGTTTCTATTGTGAATGGAAACAAGATAATTACCAGGGCAACCGACAGTTGCCGAATCTTTTAATCGCAGGGTGTGCGTAACCTACTTAGAGAGCGCGATCAGCCGCATCAGTAAACTCATCGGCATCGATACGTGCGCATTTTCCAAACCATTCTTTAGCTTCTTGCCTACGTCCTGCCGCATCTAGTGCATCGGCGTATGCATAGCGAAGTCGAAGCGCCCACTCCTCTTCCTCATTGTTTAATTCTTTGCACGTCAATGTGACAACAGCTGCTTCGAATTCTCCCAAATCGCGACGCGCACCTGATGCGACTATGCGCATTTCGATCTCTTCGGGTTTAGCTAACTTCTTAACCTCTGCAGAACCAGCCAAATTCAATGCTTTTAGAGGGTTGCCGAGACCACGTTCGCAATCTGCCATCACAGGCCACATTGAAACATCACCAGAGATTCGATGAGATGCACGTAATTCCTTTAATGCAATTTCATAATGACCAGCGCGATAAGCGGCATATCCGGCAGATTCACGGACAACAGCGAGGCGACCTGCGTGGTGCGCAGCTGCAACGCCGTGTTTGTGTGCGCGTTGTGGATCATCTTCTGCATACAAATTAACGCACGCTAAATGTCGTGCAACAACTTTCGCATTTTCGGCCGATAAAGATAAAAGTTCGGCGCGTAAAGATTTATCTAACTCTTCACCGGTAATTTCCTCGGGGATATCTGGTTCAAAAATTCGTGGACGCAACCGTGATTGATCGCGATCAACCGGTGCTGGACGTGCCCCGCGCGGATCTGAACCATCACGAGTTTGCCGTGGAGCTCCGGCACGATTAGATGAACCGCCACGAGCCGGCAAATCCTCACGCCGGCGTGCATTATTTGGACCCGACGGTTTAGAACCGGGACGTGAGGAAGATGTACGTGGATTAGAAGGACGATCAGAAGATGGACGTGAGTTTCTGCGTTCTTCCATTTCGATCTCCTCTCAGTTACTTGCACGAGTTCATTCACGTATATGAAATTTCTCTTCGGAATTACTATCCCGAGTTTACTCTGGACGGGAAATAAAAAAGGGGCGCTCGTTAAAGCGCCCCTTTTTATAAAAGAAGTCCGGCGACGTTCTACTCTCCCACAAGGTCACCCTTGCAGTACCATCGACGCTGAGAGGCTTAACTTCCGGGTTCGGAATGGGACCGGGTGTTTCCCTC
>CAEZYA010000007.1_pt1 | contig 45628 bp, 41 predicted proteins | sample 7265391 | NCBI WGS metagenome assembly CAEZYA01 (sample SAMEA6813922, study PRJEB35770) | freshwater metagenome | biome: Freshwater; feature: Freshwater reservoir; material: water | place: Czech Republic | collected 2017-04-14 | depth 30m m
AACTATGCCGGATGCATTCCATTGTCTCCGCCTGATCTAGATTGCCCAGATATAAAGCGTTTAGGCCTGGCTCCAGTCAAAGTTATTGGTCAAGATGTTCACAGGCTTGATCGTGATGGTGATGGCATTGGGTGTGACAAATGATCACCGTAACCTTTTTCAACGCAAATGCTCGAATCTATAGCCCCATTCATAGATGTCTGAGGAAAATGAATTCAGCAGAAAAGAATGACTACGCATCACAGCTGTCTGACTACGTCTTGTCACTGGGAGAGCGTACGTTTTCACCATCAACCACAATAGAAATCTAAGGAGTAGGAAATGTTTAGTCTAATTGGTAATTCACTTACAAAGTACGTTGATTTTCAAGGACGAGCTACACGCAAAGAGTTCTGGAGTTTCTTCCTATTCTTCTATGCGGTCACCTTCATTGCAGGGGGAATAGATGGCTTCTATGGATTTGAATTTGTGGGCGCATTCGCCTTTATTGCACTCATTTTGCCCTATTTGGCGGTTGCAGTTCGTCGCATGAATGATGTGGGCAAGAGTGGATGGTTCATCCTTGTTCCGTTCTATAACTTCATTCTTCTGTGTACTCCTTCCAAGCCAGAGGTAACTCCTCCAACAACTGAATAGGAATAGATGATGACTGAGAGCAAAGAACCAGAAAAGCGATACTTTCCCATTCCAAAGCCACTGGCAGAGATGACTGTGGAAGAGCGTAGAGAATATGCGACTGAACTCGCAGACTTTATTTTTCAAAATGAAAATATGACCCCCCCAGGGTTAAGTCTTAATGGATCAGAAGTCGTGTCAGCTGTTACTGACAGTCCGTCACGGATTAAGAAGGCAGTGGCCTTTTTAAGAAAACCATTCACTTTCTTCAATCGCATTACAAAGAGAGGCGCAGGGGCGCTCGCCCTCATCGCAGTTTTACTTGGCGGCACAGGTGTATATCTTGGGATAGGTCCGTATCTTCATTACAACAATACTGATCCAACTGAAGATGGTTTCGTGCAACCAAGAAGTATTGAAGGCTTAGTAGATCGCGTTCAAGCTTCTACAGTTACGGTTTTCTGTGATTACACAGAAGACAAATACTCCCAAGGTAGTGGCTGGGCTATTTCGCTTCCAATTTCCCGGCAAGAAAAGTATCCAACTTCCTTAATCACAAACCATCACGTTATTGAAGATTGTTTAGATGGCGTGGGTAAGGTGGTTGTTAAAACTCTTGGAGGAGATGAATACCCTGCATACATTGACCGTTGGGATAAAAAGAACGATCTCGCTGTAATTGGAACAAAAGTTAAATTAGAACCACTTCATCTTTCGGAGTGGATGCCGTATGCAGGCTATTGGGTCATGGCAGTTGGAACTGCGGATGGTTTTGAAGGCTCTGTAGCCTTTGGAAACGTATTGAATACAACGGATACAGACATTCTTATCACCGCTGCAATTTCACACGGCAATAGCGGTGGTCCGCTGGTTGATAATGAAGGCAATGTGGTTGGAACAAATACTTGGGGAGCCGAAGGGGAGCAGTACAACGGGGCAGTGTCCCTGGACGCGATGTGTCAAAAAATCATGAAATGTGATGGAGAGTATTACTGGAGTCGTGATTAGTGAATTATGCGGCAAAGTTACTCTCTGTCACTTGTCAGTTACTCTCTGTAAGCTTGGCCAATGGCAACTTGGATAGTACGTGCGGGCTCCGAAGATCAGTATCTAGACGAGTGCCTTAATTCGGGCGTAGTTGCAATTGGCTGGAAAGAAGTGCGGGGTCAAATACCCATCAAAGATGTTGAGTTCAACGACATCTATCACAAACTCCAAGAGATTTATTCAGCCGATAGTAATCACACTATTGGCGCTTACACGTCTCAGATTCATGCATTTGCAAACAAAATCTATGGTGGCGATTTTGTACTGATTCCTAGTGGTAAAGGTAAAAGAATCAGTATCGGATATCTCCTTGGCGAGATAGATCAAGAACCCGCCAATGAAAGTCTTTTAGCTACCCGCAAGGTTCTCTGGTTAGTCAAGGAAGCAGAGAGACAAGAGTTTCTCGACCAAGTTAAGGGCACTTCCGCTTTCGAAAATCCACGGACAGTAATACAAACAGCCATAAATCATCAGGATATTAGAAAGTATGTTGAGAAGAAAACTGCATCGAACTTTTGGCAAATACTTGGCAATGCAGGAATCAACTCCTGGGTTTTTCAATCAAATCCGTCTAAATGGAGTTTATTAGACGCAATTGAAAAGAATGTAAATAATGATTGGGCTGCAAATCAAAACAGAGAGAAAATGAAGATTGGTGATTTGATCATTTTTCGCCAGTCAGAACCTAACTCGGGAGTTTATGCCGTAGGCCATCTAATGAAGGAACCAGTGAACCGAGGGGAGAACATCTTCGGAGAGTGGGGAGTTGTTATTTCTTTCGACTACAAAGTTGACGAACCTTTGTTGAAAGCTGAGATAGTAGCTAATAAAGACCTAGCAAGTATTACGCAAATTAACGGTTTACAAGGATCGAATTTCAGTATGCCCAACGAAACGGCACAACTGCTTCTGAAGTACCTAGAACCCCGATTAAAAGTAATTGATCCTAAACAAACAACAGAAATTCAATATTGGTGGTGCAATGTTGGCGTTACCAAGAAGCCAGCAATCGCAACAGGAACTTTATGGGCTCACGCAGCATCAAAAAATGGTGCAGTTTTGACACACCACACCGATATGAAAAAGATTAAAAAAGGTGACTTAATCCTTTTGTATGCAGACACAAAGGTTGTAGCCATTGGTGCCTGTACGGTTGAAAGCATAGATTCCACAAGGCCGGCGGAATACCCTGACAAGATTTCATCTCCAGAAGATGACTCTCTAGTCCCAGGGTTTGTAGTTAGGGCTGACTTTAAGGAGTTTGAAACCCCAATACCTTTCAAAGAACTAGAAAGTGATTTGCGTTCTCTTGTAGATGAAAAGGGGCCTCTTGCAGTAAGTGGCGGGATAAAGATGGGCTATTTGTTTCCATTGAGTAGGGAGTTTGGCGAAAAGTTTGTTGAAAGATTTGGCAACACCGGGGTAGTGCGTGGAGGAGAAGTGAATATGGAGAATGTAATGAAGGACGAATCTATGAATGCTCTAGCTCGCAAGCTACTTGTACCAGAAGAATGGTTGACAGAAGTGGTAGGGCAGATCACTCAGTCCAAGCAAGTCATCTTCTACGGTCCACCTGGAACTGGAAAAACATTTATCGGGAAGGCTATCGCTGAGCATTTAGCATCAAAAGAAAACACCGAGATCATTCAGTTCCACCCGTCATTTTCCTACGAAGACTTCTTCGAAGGTTTCAGGCCGGCCGAAAAAGCGGATGGCTCTGTTTCGCTAGAAAAAGTCGATGGACCTTTAAAAAGAATTGCAGCAGCAGCTCGCTCAAACCCAAACAAAAAATACGTCCTTATAATTGATGAAATCAATCGCGGAAATCTTGCGAAGGTATTCGGTGAGCTTTATTTTCTCCTTGAATATCGTGATGAGGAGATCTCTTTAATGTATTCCAAAACTGAAAAGTTCTCCCTCCCATCAAATTTGATATTTATTGGCACGATGAACACGGCTGATCGATCAATCGCATTGGTCGATAGTGCCATTAGAAGGCGATTTAAATTCATACACCTTGACCCAACTTCAGAACCTTGCTCACAGATACTTCCGAAGTGGCTACAAGAAAACAAACTTCCAGCTGTTGCTGGAGCAATTCTTGAAAACCTAAATAACGCCTTGGCCAAGTATGAATTTTCCGTAGGCCCCGCCTACTTCATGAAAGATAAGAATCAGTCACGGGAAAATTTGGAGCTAACCTGGAAATATTCGATAGAGCCGTTATTGGAGGAATATTTCTACGGGGAATGGGCAGAGAAACATAACGAATTTTCATTCGACAAGATTCATCCGTAAGAACCAAGAAAAATATGCCAAGCACTGAATCGATTACAAACTTCTCGTTGTCTGAATACGAGGAGCGAATCGTTGAAGTCTTAGATGCTGAAATAGCTCAAAAGATCCAGAGAACGGGAATCGTAGAGCTCAGTCGAAAAGTTTCAGGCGAATTCGTAATTAAGGCTGACAGTAAAGTTGGGTTTATCTCGGTCCAAGGAGTGCAAGTAAATGTTGCTCCTCGTTTCCCTATTTACAACATCTTCTATTTCTTAGGACTATTGGAAGAGATGAAGCTGGATAGCGAAAAAGTACAAATATCAGAAAGCAATGATTTCCTGACCGTTCTTTTTCAAAGCTTTATTCATAGCGTTACCTCTTCGACGCGGAAAGGTCTAATAAGTGGATATGTGAACCGTGAAGATTCCTTACAGGTTCTAAGGGGGAGAATCGATTTTTCACGGCAATTAAAAAAGAATCCTGGAAATTACTTTCCTTTTGAAGTTACATTTGATGACTTCATTGAAGATGTACCCGAAAATCAGATTCTAAAGAAGGCCTTGCTTATATCGCTCAAGTACGGGTTACAAAATCGGAATTTAAGAAATCAAGCTCAGAACTTGCTTTTCAATTTCAAGGACGTGTCAGACATCAGCGAGGTTCCAGCTTGGAATGAATCAAGATTAAATAGTCACTATTGGAATGCACTTCGGCTCGCTGAGTTAATAATTAGCGGAAATGGATTCCATGAAAATACTGGGGATATCCAGATTAATGGATTTAGTATCGATATGTACAAGGTGTTTGAGGATTTCGTGGCAAAACAATTGGCAGAGCGAATTAACGGTTCAGATGACCTAGTAGCAACTCAAAAGAGTTTGTTACTCGATGTTGGAGGTATTTATCGAGAAAAGCCAGACCTAATTTGGTATCGGCAAGGTAAGCCATTTCAGGTTTTGGATACAAAGTACAAACAACCTGAAGGGGAAACCCAGCAGAGGGACTCCTTGAATGACCTGCGGCAGGTTATTAGTTATGCCTCCTTACTTGGCCTGAAAGAAGCCCATATTGTTTATGGAGTAGCCGGCAATGCACGATCGATTGAGACTCGGCAAGAAGGGATAACGGTTTATACCCACGGATTAGATCTTGGGAAGTCACCTTTAGAAATTGAGAATCAGCTTGATGCTTTAGTCAGCAGTTTAAATAGCTAAGAAAAGCAGATAGGAATTAGGGTTAATTGAACTTTGTCTGACCCTTACGTCACAATCAATCCATGGATCCGAATAAGTCTCTAGCAAAGACTCACCCTAAAATTGCCAAGGAAGCCCATGGCTGGAATCCAGCAGAAGTGTTGCCGGGGACCGGCAAGAAGTTTGAATGGATATGCTCAAAAAAACATGTTTGGGTGGAAAGCTGCAATTCACGCACTAACCCAAATAGATCAGAAAATGCTGGCTGTCCTTATTGCAAAGGCGTAAAAGTTCTGAAGGGATACAACGACCTTAAAACTAAAAACCCGACACTTGCTAAGGAAGCGGATGGATGGGACCCATCTGAATTTCTTGCAGGGAGCCATAAGAAAGTTAAATGGAAATGTAGAAAAGGTCATAAATGGGAAGCTGAACTTAGGACTCGTTCAGTTAATGGATATGGTTGCCCTTTCTGTTCTGGTCTGAAGCCAATAGTTGGGGAAACGGATCTTGCTTCAACACATCCCGAAGTTGCCAAAGAAGCCGATGGATGGGATCCAACAACTGTAAAAAAAGCTTCGAACAAGAAATTAAAATGGAAATGCAAACTTGGTCATAACTGGATGGCATCTCCTGGCGAAAGAATCTCAGGTACGCGAAGTGGTAAACCAAATGGATGCCCATTTTGTTCAGGACAGAGACTTCTGAAAGGTTTTAATGATTTAAAAACCATCAACCCTTCGGTTGCAAAGGAAGCACATAAATGGGATCCAAGCACTCTCACTTCAGGAGCGAGTATAAAAAAGAAGTGGAAATGTAAAGAAGGCCATATCTGGGATGCAATGGTTTACAGCAGAAAAACCACTGGATGCCCCTTTTGCTCTGGAAGAAAAGCAATAAAAGGAGCAAATGATTTGAAAACAATCAATCCCAAATTAGCTCGAGAACTTCACTCCGGTGATGCAACAAAACTTAAGGCTTCAAGCCACGTTAAAGTTGAATGGAAATGCAATAAGGGTCATATCTGGAAAGCACTAGTAGCAGATAGAACTCGAGGAGATGGTTGTCCGACGTGTTCTGGTAAGAAACTACTGGTTGGCTTTAACGATTTGGCAACTACTCATCCAGAAATTGCGGCGCAAGCTTCCGGCTGGGATCCTAAAAAAATAGGAAAAGGCAGCATTAAACCTTTAAAGTGGGTCTGTTCAGAAGGTCACCAGTGGCAAAGCAGCCCTAATTCAAGAATTAGTGGAACGAGAAGTGGAAAACCTAATAGTTGCCCCATTTGCTCGGGCCATAAACTTCAAAAAGGATTCAACGATCTAGCTACCACACACCCTGATATCGCTGCACAAGCTTTTGGTTGGGATCCATCGACAGTTCAGGCAGGTTCTCACGGAACTTTTGTTTGGAAATGCAACAAAGGACATACATTTAATGGTCAGGTTTACAACCGCATCACTAGATCCAGCGGACCTAACTGTCCTGTTTGCTCGAATCGAATAGTAGAGACAGGGTTTAATGACATTGCCACAACCCATCCACAATTAGCAGCTGAAGCTAATGGATGGGATACGACCAAAGTAACTGCAGGAACGAATGTTCGTCTTGAATGGCGATGCCGCCTTGGCCATATTTGGAAGGCAACGGGTAACGGCAGAATTCAAGGAAATGGCTGTCCTGTTTGTGCAAATAAAGTAATAGTCGTTGGGTTTAATGATTTAGCAACTACCCATCCAGACCTGGCTTCCCAAATGGTTAGTGGAGACCCAACGAAGGTCACCGCAGGAAGTGGTAAGAACTTTAAATGGAAATGCGAAAAAGGCCATACATGGAATGCTGATGTTGCAAACCGTTCTACAAGAACAGGTTGTCCATCCTGTGCTGTTGGCGGTTTTGATCCAAACATTGAAGCTTGGTTATATTTCTTGATTCACGAAGAATGGGATATGCACCAAATCGGAATCACAAATTATCCAGATGACCGGCTCGCTTCACATAGAAGACTTGGATGGAAGTTAATAGAACTTCGTGGTCCAATGCAAGGTGATGTTACATACGCATGGGAGCAGTCGATCCTCAAAGCTCTTAAGGAAAGTGGCGCAGACATTGGCAATGCTTCAATCGCAGGTAAATTTGACGGGTTTTCAGAAGCATGGGTTCGGAGCTCCTATCCGGCCAAGAAACTCAAAGACTTAATGGATTTAGTCAGAGCAAGCGAAGATTGAATTAAATTTGCCCTAGTTTTACCCTTAAATTAGAGAAAACTGCCTTTAGGTACATGGCCTTACGAGCGTGTAAACTACGAATGTACAAGGAGACGTCGCATAGCCCGGTCGAGTGCGCCTCACTGCTAACGAGGTAAGGGGTTAAACCCTTCAGGAGTTCAAATCTCCTCGTCTCCGCCAGAAATTCTTTTGATCCTCAAAAATAGGTAATAACCCAATAGAACAATCTATTGTTCTGTCAGATCATCCATTTTCAACACAGCCCTTACTTAATTGCGAAATTTTTCAAAAACTGTCTTCACCGCCAGTAGTGAGTCGTACTCATCTTTGAGCCCTGGCTCAAGATGGGCACCCTCTCCCCATTCATTCCAAGCATTGATGAACAAGACCCTATCGTCATCTTGTGCGATTTTTGAAATCATCTTCTCAAAAGCTCTACTCATCCAAGAACGAAACTTCTCTGCTGATGCTCCATGAACAATGTTGGAGGCATTTCCTCTTCTAGGAGTGTTATCCCAGCCTGGCATAACGCCTTGATACTCCACGAAATCTGACTCAGACGCAACACATTTTTCGGCAACTTCGTCATAACTATAGATACAACCAGAAAAATCACTATTGCAATCAAAATTAAGGCTGACATCTTTATATAAGTTGGGGGGAAATTGTACTGCAGCATCAAATCCAAATAATCGTGGGTCTCGTTCACCGAAGAATTGGACCATCAAAAGTGTTAGTTCTCCCAACCCAAGTTCCCGAGCACGTTCACGAATATTTTCTACAGTTTGTTTTGGGTCTTGCATTAAGTGTGGACGATAAATCAAAAGTGCGAGTTTCCCGTTAATCTTGAGATAATTGGGATGACTTAGTACAGAAAAATGATCATCAATAAAATTTGCATCAGAATCGGTGAAGTGTTCTTGCCTGATCAGAACATCATTTTCGACGCCATCCCAACTACGGGTCCAACTTCCATTTGCCCAAGTTATGCAAAAATTGATAGGCGTTTCATCGGAGAGTGAGAGATACTCAAAGGCTCGTGTCATAACTTTTCTGCCATTAAACCAGTAAGAATAGATGCAGAATGCAGATATGGAGTTGGCCTTGGCTAACTCCATTTGATCCATCAAAAACATACGATGGTTAAGTTCACCCCCCTTGACTGGAATATTTGGTTGAAGATGACCTTCAAAATTAGGTGTTGCACGTTTTACGTATTCCCATTCTGTGAATCCATTACCCCAAAATTCGTCATTCTCTTTGAAGGGGTAAAAAGAAGGGAGATAAAACGCGACAATGAAATTTCTTCCCATAAAAACAACGCTCCAGACTAAGACATCTCATGTTTTAAACTACCAAAAGGTAGCACTGAAAATTTAGAGGACAATAGTCAGAACATACGAAAAATGTACCAGTATTATAAAAAAGGTGAAAGTGCTATTATCATTCAATCACTACGATAATTTAGGGAATCCTGCTCTTATTTCATTTGAAATCTTGATTTATAAGATATCTTTAATTGCATGACTCGAGCCCTTATTACAGGTATCACGGGCCAAGACGGGCACCATCTAACTAAATTATTGCTTGAATTAGGCTACGAGGTATTCGGAGTCACCAACGGAGAACAAAAATCTCAAGAAGAATCTTTTACCAAATTGTTTCCTCATGTAAAACTATTAGAAGGTGACTTAACCGATTTTTCTTCACTGGTCACGATTATTCGTCAGACTAAACCTGATGAAGTTTACAATCTTGGAGCAATCAGTTTTGTAGGAATCAGCTTTAAAATGCCAGAAGTTACCGCAAATGTTACTGGTTTAGGATTTTTGCGACTTCTGGAAGCAATAAGAAAAGTTGGGCTAGAAGACAACGTCAAAATCTATCAAGCATCAAGTAGTGAAATGTATGGGAAAGTCAGAGAAATTCCTCAAAATGAACTCACTCCATTTTACCCAAGGTCGCCTTACGGTGTAGCTAAAACATTTGCTCACTACACCGCTGTAAATTACCGCGAAGCATATGATATGCATATTTCATGCGGTATTTTGTTCAACCATGAAGGTGAATATCGCGGTCATGAGTTTGTAACGAGGAAAATATCGCACCACGTCGCTTTAATTAAGAATGGTGCAATTAAGGATTTCACCCTTGGAGATTTAAGCCCACAGCGCGACTGGGGGTATGCCGGGGATTACGTTCAAGCGATGCATACAATGCTTCAACAAAGCTCAGGTGATGATTTTGTTATTGCGAGTGGTGAGACCCACTCAGTTCGTGACTTCCTAACACTTGCCCTTAAAATCGCAGGCTTAAAAGGTGATTTAGATTCTTATGTAAAGTTTGATAAAGAAATGATTCGTCCAAGTGAAGTTGATCTACTAATCGGAGACCCATCGAAAGCTAAAAACGATTTAAACTGGGTAGCAGCAACGAAATTTGAAGAATTAGTAAGAATTATGGTTGAAAATGATTTAAATCTAACCAAGCAAGCCTAAATAAAAACGAGGATATGTATGTCATTGTTCAAAATCGCAATTGTGGGTGCAGGGCCTGCCGGCTACTTTGCGGCGCAAGCGTTACAGAACCTGCAAAACGAGGATCGCATTTTTGCAATCGACATGATTGAGCGTCTTCCAACACCGTGGGGATTAGTTCGAAGCGGTGTGGCACCAGATCATCCAAAGATTAAGACTGTTTCTAAGGTCTTTGAAAAAATTGCAGCCGATCCCAATTTTCGTTTATTTGCAAACGTTGAAATTGGAAGCGACATCACCATTGCCCAGCTGCAAGAAAAATACGATGCAGTTGTTGTGGCAACAGGATCAGCGGTCGGAAAGAAGTTAGGCATCCCTGGAGAAAATCTAAAGGGTTCGATGTCAGCTGCAGAATTTGTTCCTTGGTATAACGCCCACCCTGATTTTGCCGATGTTGACGTCCCACTTACATCCGACACCGCAGTTGTTATCGGCGCTGGCAATGTTGCGATGGATGTTGCACGCATGTTGGCGCTGGAACCAAGTGAGTTAGATCCAACAGATACGGCAGATCATGCAATTGATGCGTTAAAAGCAAGCGCCATTCGCGATGTTTACATTAGCGCTCGCCGTGGGCCAGAACATGCAGCATTTACATCTCCTGAGCTTCGCGAACTTCCAAAACTTGAACACACAAATGTTGTAATGAACAAGACTGATATTGAAGCTGCAATAGCGCGCGTCGGCGCAGAACCTGAAAAAGATGTGAAAAGTAATTTGGATGCAATGGCGTTAATTGCAGATTCACAAAAAAGTCAACACGAGCGCACCATGCGTTTTCTTTTTCAGCATACCCCTAAAGAAATTCTGGGTACTGACCATGTTCAAGGCATTGTTTATTCAACACCAAAGGGTGATGTAATCATTAAATGCGGCCTAGTTATTACCGCAATTGGCTATCAAGCGGCCAACATTGATGGCGTGCCATATGAGAATGGCAAAGTTGTTAATACTAATGGGCGCGTAAAAGAAAACTTATATGTTGTTGGTTGGGCAAAGCGCGGCCCATCAGGAGTGATTGGTACTAATAAATCAGATGCTGCAGCAGTTGTTGAACTAATGATCAACGATTTAAAATCACCGAAAAACGTGGGAGATATTTCACAGTTACTAACTAGTCAAACTGTCATCGATCAAATTGCGTGGCAGAAAATCAATGAGGCTGAAGTTGCAGCGGGAGAGTCTCATGGCAAACCCCGCAAAAAAGCGATTCTGCGCAAGGATTTACTGCATTTGGGCGGCCTATAAAAAGCAGGTAAGATGCGCAGGCTGTACAAAACTAAATAAGCGCGCGTAGCTCAACGGATAGAGCATCTGACTACGGATCAGAAGGTTAGGGGTTCGAATCCCTTCGCGCGCACAAGTTAAGCTCTCGGTGCCTTTCACACCGAGGGCTTTTCTTTTTTAGCAATCAAACTCGACGATGTTACAACCATTGGATTGCATCTATCATTTCCTGCAAGCCATCTCCTGCAATCATCTCAGGAGTTGAGGAACTAGGATACAGAATTTGGTTTGCAAAAAAATCATCTTGTATCTTTCGAAGTGAATAAAATTCTTTGGCTGATTCATTCCATTCATAGGATTTGCTATATGGATGCATAAGAATGTGCCTACGACTTCGTAAACTAAATCGACGGGAATCGTGGATTATCTTCTTCATCAACAATTCAAGTCCGACACCAACAACTGGATCAAAACGATCTGGGTGCAAACAGAAATATTCAAAGAAGTTATTCATCTGGGATACAACTGATTTATGAATATAGGTGACAATTAAATCATTTACTGGGACAACAGCTATAGAAACATCGCTATCATAATAGTAATTTTTATCCCTACCTAGATGATACCACTCATGACTCAGAGTTGGCGAAAATGAACCCACCCCATTGAGGACCAGAATCTTTTCTGATGCAGAGAATAATTCTGACCAGTTATTCGATCTGACATCCGCCGTTATAAAAAGCAAAAAATCATTGCTTTGATTAAAATTACTACAGGCAAATTCCATTTGCCTAAAAAAAGAGATTGGGATTCCGTTAGTCCAACCTGCTTTCTCCTCTGAAGTTGTGTTTAGCACTGTAGTGGCGTAACCAAAGTTTTTGCACGCTGTTTCCACATCATCTATTGAGTCCCATGTAGAAAACCAATGTGAAATGTAAGCCTGCACTTTTGGGATTTGATTAGATGAGGTGATAGGGGTCGGATTTAGTAGATTTTCCATATGGCGCATCAATGAGGGGTGTGCAGAGGCAAATTTGCGTTGTGATTCTTCTAAATCAATAAAGACATATGGGCGCCCCTCCGAATTCTCAGCGATCGTTTGGCATGACAGATTCAATTGAAGCAAAAGAGCCGTAAAGTCTCCACAGGGATTTTGATCAAAATACGACACAAACTTTTTGGCTCCTTGTCGGGTTAGTAAAAAAGCCAATCTTGAAATCGAGGCAGCTATCTCCAACCCGCCAGAGCCTTCAGCGATTGATTGCCGAGCTGAAGGAGGTAGAGGCCAAATTGAAAGAGCTTCTGTTTGAGCATTTAGAAGCGCTATAGAACCTAGAAGTATCACTTCAAATTCTTCAGGAATTGCGAGAGACGTATCTAAAATCAATAAGTGTGCAGTGTCTGTTCGTAAAAAATTAATGCAGGTACGATTTAGCCAATCCAAGAATAGAATATCCCTATTGTCTTCCTTAAAATCGAGCTTACTGCGCAAATCATGAATTCCCGGGGATTTTTCAAAGTTCCTCGAAGTTGAAATCCAACGAAACTGAGGATAAAAACGATTAATTAATGCCCCATAATTAATGTCAGAGTTCAATCTTTGGTCTACCTCGGGCTCGCTCTTAAAAACCGCAAATGCTATCGATTGCGAAAAATTAAGATTCGGCATGTTTAATTCTAGCTATTTCAACAGATCTCGTGAATGCTTTAGAGTTTCGAAGATATCTTCTTCTGAACCCATTTGGAGAATATCTTGGTTTGCAAGAACGTGTTCGTAGCTCATGTTTGATATTTCTGTGATTCCGGTGAATCGCCTAGTACGATTCTCGGGGAAATCCCACCAGATAACTGTCTGTGGGTTCGATTCTTGGTCCCAGAAAGTTCTAAAGTGAAGGTTTTGGTGATAATCGTGAATTAACGCTACAACTTTAAAGATATCTCCGTGCCATCGGTAATCAGTCATCGAATTAGGAGCGACAGATTTTGCCCTTTCTGTATACGACAAATATTGATCTGGGATAAAGCTGTATTTATCATTAGGGAAAACATCGTCAATCAAGATAAATCCGGTAGGTGAAAGGTAATCAAGTGCACTAATCAGGTCGCTGTAAGTTTGACTGAAATTATGTAGCCCATCCAGAAAAATGACATCAAACAAAAATTCATGTTCTTCGGCTTGAGCAAAGAAATCATCTGATGTTACTTGGAAAAACATCTCGTCGGAATTAGAGCGAGCTTGAAAATCAAAGAGAAATTTTGGGTCTACCGCTACCTTAAAACCAGCCTCAATACCGAAAAATGTATTGCCTTTTTCGACTCCGATCTCCAAATAATGATCATCTTCAGTCAGTTTTAGCAACTTATTTATGCGCGGAACACTCCACTGGCTCACTTTATTCCCCCTTTGTTGAAAGCAATGATTGCAGATATTTTCCATAGGAACTAGGCCCGTGAGATTTAGCAAGTGCTTCTAAGCCCACCTTGGAAACCCACCCATTTCTATAACTAACTTCTTCGATGCATGCAATCTTAAGCCCTGTGCGCTCTTCTATTATTCGGATATAAGCAGCGGCATCCTGCATTAAGTTGTGATTACCAGTATCTAACCAAGCGGTTCCGCGTGATAATTGCGTGACACCTAGAGTTCCATTTTGTAAATATTGGTTAATAACCGCGGTGATTTCTAATTCCCCACGCTTACTAGGTTTAACAGTTTTTGCTATCCCTGCTACATCTTTATCAAAAAAATATAATCCAGTGATTGCAAGATTTGAATTAGAAGAAGTTGGCTTTTCCTCTATAGATAAAGGGCTGCCTTTTTGATCAAGAGTCAAGATTCCATATTGGCTGGGATCGGCAACTTCGTAGGTGAAAATGTGCGCACCATTTTCTGGGAGAACCTTACTTAGCTCTTCTCCAAGACCAACTCCGTGGAATATATTGTCACCCAAGATCATCAAACAAGAATCTCCATTTAAAAAATCTTCACCAATTATAAATGCCTGAGCAAGCCCCTCAGGTTTTGCTTGAGCAACATAACTTAATGAAATTCCTAATTGCGAACCATCTCCGAGCAAAACTTTAAATGCGTCTAAGTCTTGTGGCGTCGTAATAATTAAAATATCTTGAACTCCAGCCAACATTAATGTTGAGAGCGGGTAGTAAATCATCGGCTTATCGTAAATTGGCAGTAATTGCTTACTCACAACTTTTGTGACAGGCCACAACCGTGAACCCGTCCCGCCAGCTAGCACTATGCCTTTCATGTTCAGATTATAAGAGATAAAGTACGGCTTCTAGGGAAAAGGACTGCAAATGCGGGTGCTGGTTACAGGTGGGGCAGGATTTATTGGATCCAATTTCACCAAACATGCAATCAATGGAGCATTTTCTGAAATTACTGCAGTCACAGTTTTGGACAAATTAACTTATGCCGGTGTCAGATCAAATCTTTCAGAACTTGAAAAATACGCGAATTTTCAATTCGTGGAAGGCGATATTTGTGATGGGGATACAGTAAGAGATTTGGTTTCTTCAGTTGACGCAGTTATTAATTTTGCTGCTGAATCTCATGTCGATCGTTCAATCACAGATGCACAACAATTTATCACTACAAACGTCGGTGGAGTACAAATCTTGCTAGACGCAATAAAGTCAACAGGCAGCAAAAAAAGATTTATCCAAGTATCTACGGATGAAGTTTATGGATCTATCGATTCTGGATCTTGGGATGAACAATCACCACTCTTGCCTAATTCTCCATATTCGGCATCGAAAGCCGGAGGTGAATTGCTGGCAATGGCGTATCACCGAACTTTTGGTACGGATGTCGTAATTACTCGATGTAGCAATAATTATGGCACACACCATTTTCCAGAAAAACTGATCCCACTTTTTGTTACAAATTTGCTAGAAGGTAAAAAGATTCCTGTTTATGGAAATGGTTTAAATGTCAGAGATTGGCTGCATGTTGATGATCACTGCAGAGCTATTTATAAAGTTTTATTGGGTGGGAGAGCTGGACAGGTGTACAACATCGGTGGTGGTCGCGAACTTTCAAACATTGAAATTTCAAAGATGATTTTGTCAGCGATAGGTGAAGATGAAAGCCGAATTGAATTTGTCGAAGATCGAAAGGGCCATGATTTTCGGTATAGCGTTAATTGGTCGAAAATAAACCAAGAATTGGGCTATGAACCGGAAGTAGATTTTGAAACGGGTTTAGATGCCACCATTGATTGGTATAGAAATAACCGGAAGTGGTGGGAGCCACTGAAGTATCCCGATGGGAAATAGCCCTGTATGACATGGCTAATTATTGGCGCAAGTGGCCAACTAGGCATGTCCTTAATGTCAGTACTAACTGATCGGGGAATAGATTGTCGAGGATGTAATTCTGGTGATGTGGATATTACTTCGGATGCAATGACCATGGAATACATCAGCTCAATTTCTCCAACTGTTATTGTCAATACAGCCGCTTGGACTGATGTGGACGGTGCAGAAAGTAATGTTGAAAAAGCTCGAGCTGTTAATGCCGATGGGGCACTCCATGTCGCGGCGGCAGCGAAGTCTGTCGGTTCTCGATTGGTACATATTTCGACCGATTATGTTTTTTCAGGGGATTCAGATATTCCGTGGGGAATAGGTGATTCGCACTCACCGATTTCTGTTTATGGGCAAACAAAAGCTGCTGGGGAAAATTCAGTATTAAATACCTACCCAACCGGATCATATATTTTTCGTACCGCATGGCTTTATAGTCGCTGGGGAAAGAATTTTGTAAAAACTATTATTAGCATTTCCACGAGAGATGGTGAATCAATAAAAGTTGTTAATGATCAATTTGGTCAACCTACATCTGCCCTAGATCTTGCGAATCAAATTGTCGATTCAGTTTGTGCCCACATACCTTTTGGTATCTATCATGCGACAAATAGTGGCCAAGCAACCTGGTTTGAATTTGCAACGCAAATCCTGGATCTAACCGGCACGCCAGTTGAACGTCTCATCCCGGTTAATTCGGAGCAGTTTAAACGCGTCGCAAAACGTCCCAAGTTTTCAGTTCTAAACCATGATGCCTGGCCCGTAATAGGTGAAAGCGGGATTCAAGTACCGGCCATGCGTGATTGGCGATTGGCATTAATGAGTGAGATGCCTGAGATTATTCACCAGATGGAAGCGAGACAGTAAGGCTATGGAAATAATCCCACTAGGAATTCAAGGTGCTTGGCTGGCCTCATCGAAACTTCATGCCGATTCACGGGGAAGTTTTCACGAATGGTTCAAGTTTCCAGAAATTAAAAGCGTTACAGGTATCGACTTCGATATTGCCCAGGCCAATATTTCTGAATCTAAGCGTGGAGTAGTGCGGGGAATTCACTACAGCCTTGCAGCACAAGGGCAAATGAAATGGATAACCTGTGTTAACGGTGCAATTAAAGATGTAGTGGCTGACATTAGACCTGACTCCAGTACATATGGAAAATCTATTTCAATAGATTTAAGAGCTGGTGATGGGCAGATGGTTTTTATTGAGCAAGGATTAGGGCATGGATTTGCAGCACTTAGTGATGAAACTAAAGTCGCCTATCTAGTTTCGTCAGAATTTTCACCCTCTGATGAATTTGAAATAAATCCTTTAGATCCATTGCTTGCAATAAATTGGGGCCTACCGATCAACGAAATCCTTTTATCGTCAAAAGATGAGTCTGCTCCGAGTCTAAAAGAACGCGAAGCTAGTCTGAAACTTCCTACATTAAAAGCAAAATAAAGCACCGGCGTTTTTACGGGTACAGGCCACGCAATCTATGGGCTTCGGCAACACGTGCAACACCGATCATGTGAGCGGCTTCGCGCCATGAAACCCTTTTATCTGCCGCCATATGTTCAACTTCGCGGAATGATTTCATCATGATGTCGTTAAGGTTTTGCTTAACTTCATCGGCGCTCCAGAAATAGTTTTGTTTATCCTGAACCCATTCAAAATAAGAAACGATTACACCACCTGAGTTAGCCAAAATATCTGGAACAACTAAGGTTTTTTTATCATTAAGAATCTGGTCTCCGCCAGGTGTAGTTGGAGCATTAGCGCCCTCCACAATAATCTTGGCTCTAATTCCAACAGCAGTTTTTTCTGTGATGGAATCAGCAAGAGCTGCGGGGATAAGAACATCAACATCTAAATGTAAGAGCTCTTCTTGAGTTAACTTATCGGTACCAGGCATATTGAGGTTGCCATTAGTTTGGAAGTATTTCCAGAGTTCGGCAACTGAAGAAAAGCCAGTAACACCACCACTTACATCGCTGACTGCAATAACTTTTAGACCTAGGTTTTCTAGAGCGATTGCAGCCCAGTAACCAACTTTTCCAAAGCCCTGAATTGCAACTGTTGCCCCTGCACGATCAATACCTTTGACGCGCAACGCTTCGATTGTTGAGATTGCAACACCGTCACCAGTTGCAGATGTGCGACCAAGTGAACCACCCAAAACAATTGGTTTTCCAGTAACAACTCCTGGGACAGAAAATCCTGCGTTAACTGAGTACGTATCCATCATCCAAGCCATGTTGCGCTCATCGGTTCCAACATCAGGTGCTGGGATATCGCGCTCTGGTCCAATGATCGGCAAGATCTCTGATGTGTAGCGACGAGTCAAACGCTCATTTTCACCGAGTGAAAGCGAATGCGCATCAACTGCAATGCCGCCCTTTGCACCGCCATATGGCAAGTTAGTAAGCGCACATTTCCATGTCATCAACATGGCAAGGGCCACGGTTTCATCCATATCTATATCTGGGTGAAAGCGAACACCGCCCTTTGAAGGCCCGCGCGTTGTTGAATACTGAACGCGAAATCCTTTATACATTTCGACATTGCCGTTATCGCGACGAAGCGGAACTGCTACTTCGAGAATACGACGCGGTGTTGAAAGGGTTTGCCAATCATTTTCGGTTAGTTCTAGTAGTTCAACGGCTCGGCGCAACTGCGTGCGAGCGGTTTGAAGAGCTGACTCCGTTGTCATTTTCTTCTTTCCCGTTAATTAAGAGCGCAATGCTTTAGCGAAGGATTCGAAATCCTCAACCAAGATATCAACTTCCTTTTGGCCATGCGCCAAAGATATTAACCACTGCTCATCTAATCCCGGAGGAGTAATAATTCCGCGGTTAAGTGAGTACAACCATGACAGTTCAGCAACTGCAAAATCTGTAGCTTTGTAATCACGGTAGTTGCGAACAGGCGTTGTTGACCAAGTAACACAACCCTTTACACCAAAGCCAACAGTGTGTGCAGGAAGTTGATATTCCTCAATTATTACATTGATGCGATCTAGCGCCTGCTGATTAAAAGCTTCAGCTTGTGCAAGTGATTCTTCTGTAAAGATGATGTCTGCTGCGCGAACACCAGCCATTGCAAGTGGGTTACCGTTAAATGTTCCAAAGTGAGCCATTTTCCCATTTGTAACAAAATCCATGTACTTCTTTTTGCCACCGAAAGCAGCCAAAGTAAGTCCGCCACCAATTGATTTAGCAAGAGTGATCAAGTCAGGAGTGACATTTAAACGTTGAGCAGCGCCTTGATGTCCGGCAGTTAAGCCAGTCTTAACTTCATCAAAGATTAAAACAACGTTGTACTCGTCGCACAATTCACGAACACGCTCCAAGTAACCTTCATCTGGCAAAACAATGCCAAGGTTTTCAAGAACTGGTTCAAGAATAAAACAAGCGATTGTATCTGCATGCTTTTTGAAGGTGCGTTCCAAGCAATCTGCATCGTTATAAGGAACAACGTAGATTTCTCCAGGAACGATTCCATCGGGAACATGAGCAATTGGATCGTTGGCATCGCCAATCTGATTGATTGGTGGCTTGCTAGAAACTACAAATGGGTCATAGCTACCGTGGTAACCGCCTTCAATCTTTACGATGGCGTTCTTATCAGTTGCAGCACGTGCAGTACGAACGGCATACATCGTTGATTCAGTTCCAGAGTTAGTGAAACGAACTTGATCGATACCGAAGCGGCGACAGATGCGCTCTGCAGCATCGGTTGAAATAGGAGACGGGGTAACAAAGAGCGTTCCACTTTCAAGGGCCTTCTTTACTTCCTCAACTATTACTGGGTTGAGGTGGCCTGCAAGCATTGCTCCAAAGCCCATAGAAAGATCTAGGAGTTGACGACCATCCACATCGGTCATCCAAGCGCCTTTAGCGCTGACGATCGAGATTGGATATGGATCCCAGTGCTGGAAGCTAGAAGTTACGCCCAATGGCAGCGACTTAAATGAGCGCTTGCTTTCTTCGGCGCTCTTGCCAGTCTGTTTGGTAAATAACTCCCACTCATCTTTTAAGAGTTGGGCTACTCGCTCAGGTGACACTGGAGTAGATGTTGTTGGAACGAATCTAAAAGTTTCTCTGTGATTAGTTTGTGTAAGCATTGTAAAACTTGTACGGCAAAGGTTTCAGCTTTTGAAACTCGTTTGAGAAGTACTCTCCCGGTTCGGTTTTTAGTCCGTTAGAACTAAGGCTTAATCATCTCATGCCGTTTTAAAAAAGCAACCCCCAAAAATACCGGGTGTGTCATGCGGGAAATCCCGTTTTTATTTCATAAAAAGTGCGTTTAAGCGTTTTGTTGTGAAAAAAAGTCCAATAATAATCATTACAACAAAATAGAGCGCATGGCCCAATAAAGCCAATTCTAGATTACCTAAACATAGCCCGCGGACTAAATTAATCGCATGTGTGAGGGGCATTAAATTAACAGTGAACTGTAACCATTGTGGGAAAACACTTATAGGATAAAAAGAGCCAGAAAATAAAAACATAGGAAGCAAAAGCATATTTATGATTTCCAATTGCTGAAAAGACTTCATGTAAGAAGTAATTGCCATACCACAGGCAGCAAAACCAAAGGCAATTAAAACTGCTGCAGGTATAGCAAGCAAGCCCCATACACTTTCTACTAATCCAAGTGGTGCAATTACAGCCATGAAGGCGCAAGCGTATGAAAAACCTCGCAGCAACGCCCAACCAATTTCACCAAGAGCAACATCAAGTGGACCCATAGATGTTGCCAGCATGCCATGATAAATACGATCGTGATTGAGCTTGAAGAACACATTCATAGTTGAGTCATAGATAGCGCCATTCATTGCACTTGTTGCAAGAAGTGCCGGGGCAATAAAGGCGGCATATTTAATGCTCTCACCACCCACAGCAATTGTTGGCAATAACTTTCCAATACCGTAACCAAAAGAGAGCAGATACAAGACTGGCTCTAGGAATCCAGAGATAACAATCATGTAGGTAGATGATTTGAAGGCAATAAAACCACGCTCTAATAACTGAGGTACTCGTCCAGAATAGACGCGCTCACCACGTTTGCCAGCGCGGGCATCGGCGATTGCAACAGCCATAGGAATAAACATCTACTTAGCCAATCGCTTAGTGAAGATTCGGGCAGAGAAGAAGAGGCCAAGAACAAGCATGATGCCTAGGAATAAGAAGTGAACCCAAATCATTGTTGGCGAAATAGCGTGACCATAAGTCAGATGGCGTCCTAGCTCCGTTGCATGCCACAACGGTGAGATCCAACCGATCCACTGTAAAAAGAAAGGCATTGACGTAAGCGGAAAAAACGTTCCAGAAAACATGAAAAGTGGCATCATGACAAAGCGACCCAAAACAACAAAAAAGATATTTTCATCCTCTAACCGCGCGGCTAATGCCTGCATAAGTGCGCCGAAAGATGCACCCGCAAAAACTGCTGTAGGAATCGCCAGCCATGCACGCGGGGATTCCAGTGCGCCAAAGGCCCACATAACACCGAAATACAAAACTACTGTGTAGAAAGCGCGAAATAGCGCAGTAAGAAAAACGCCATAAGAAATCTGAACTCCCGACAAAGGTGTTGCATTCATGGAGTAAAAAGTCTTATGCCATTTAAAACCTTCAATAGTCGGGAAAACAGTTTCGTCCATAGTTCCTTGAATCGCAGCTTGAGCAAGAAGGGCTGGTGCCAAGAAAGTTAAATACTTAACGCCATCAACGCCTGCTGGGCCAACACTTTGATCGATTAAGCCACCAAGGCCAATTCCGACTGAAATTAAATACAAAATTGGATTTGCAATTGCAATACCAAGGATTAACCAGATCCACTTCATCATCTGGCGAATTCGGGCTTGAGCAACATAGAGGGCTCCGCGAGATTGAACTCTGGCTGCATCTACGAGAACTAAAGAGCCTTGTCGGATTTGAGTAAGGCTCATTATTCGATCAAAGTTCTTCCGGTGAGGCGCAAGAAAACATCTTCCAAAGAAGATCGGCGCACCAAAGAAGTCTTTGGATGAAAATCAGCCGCATAAATCTTTTCAAGCAATGCTTCACCATCATCGGTGTACATCAAAACGCGATCAGGTAGTTCTTCAATGCGATCACACATGGTGCGCAGTTTTGCTCCCATCTCTTGATTGCGATCTGAACCAAAGCGAAGTTCAAGAACTTCCTTAGTTGCATAATCCTTAATCAGCGAAGCTGGGCTTCCTTCGGCCATAATGGTGCCTTTATCCATAACAATGAGGCGATCACACAATTGTTCAGCCTCATCCATAAAGTGTGTAGTGATCAGCAATGTCACGCCCTGTTCTTTTAGGCGAAATAAGCGATCCCACAAAATATGACGAGCTTGTGGATCTAATCCTGTTGTTGGCTCATCCAACATCAAGATTTCAGGTTCACTTACTAGTGCGCGGGCAATAGTCAAACGACGCTTCATTCCACCACTTAACGTTTCAACTTTTGCATCCCGTTTTTCTTCTAACTGAGCAAATGCTAGAAGTTCATCAACTTTGCCTTTGACAAATTTGCGAGGCAAACCAAAGTAACGCCCATAGATATAAAGGTTTTCAGCAACACTGAGCTGCATATCTAAATTATCTTGCTGAGGTACAACTCCTAAGTGCGCACGAATTTGTGGACCATGTAGTTCTGGATCCTTGCCAAGTATGGAGATAGTTCCAGAAGTACGTTGTGAAGTTGCGCCGATAATGCGCATTGCCGTGGATTTACCGGCACCATTTGGCCCAAGGAAGCCGAAAGACTCACCTTTAAAGACATCAAAGTCGATGCCATTGACTGCGGTGAAATCTCCAAATTTCTTGGTTAAACCACGCGCTGAAATAAGTGGATTCGACATCCCTAAATCCTACCTGAGTATAGTTCTGCTACGTGCGCTTCATAAATAATCCCACCCACGATCTCACCTATGACGATGTCTTCATGGTGCCAAGTTCCTCCGAACTCTCTAGCCGTATGGATGTGGATCTAGCATCTACCGATGGCTCGGGAACAACGATCCCATTGGTTGTTGCGAACATGACAGCTATATCTGGCCGACGAATGGCAGAAACAATTGCACGTCGCGGTGGCATTGCAGTTATCCCACAAGATATTCCACACGCAGTTGTAGATAGCGTTATTAAATGGGTAAAAGAGCGTCATACATTTTTTGATACACCTATCACTCTAAATCCGCAGCAAACTGTTGCTGATGCAGTTTCATTACTGCATAAGCGTGCGCACGGCGCAATAGTAATTGTTGATGGCGGAAAGCCAGTAGGAATAGTTACTGAAGATGATTGCAAGAGCGTTGATCGCTTTACTCAACTACATCAAGTGATGAGTAAAGAATTGATCACGATGGCAGATAATCTTGATGCACGCGCTGCATTTGAATTCTTAAATCTACATCGCCATAAGTTAGCCCCAGTAGTTTCAAGTAAAGGCGAACTAGTTGGCATTATGACGCGCATTGGAGCGTTGCGTGGAACGTTGTATTCACCAGCCATCGATGCAAAGAATCGCTTACGTATCGCAGCAGCTGTTGGAATCAATGGTGACGTTGCTGCTAAGGCCGCCGCTCTCGTTGAATCTGGCGCAGATGTTCTAGTTGTTGATACTGCCCACGGGCATCAAAAGAAGATGATTGATGCGCTCAAGGCTATTAAGTCACTTGGTCTTTCGGTCCCAATAGTTGCTGGCAATGTTGTAACTGCCGATGGCGTGCGCGACCTTGTTGCTGCCGGTGCAACAATTATTAAAGTTGGCGTTGGCCCAGGGGCTATGTGCACAACGCGTATGCAAACTGGCGTTGGGCGTCCTCAGTTCTCTGCAGTTTTTGAGTGTGCGACTGAGGCAAAGAAGTTAGGCGCACATGTGTGGGCCGATGGTGGAGTTCGCCATCCGCGCGATGTTGCCTTGGCGCTAGCTGCAGGTGCATCACAAGTGATGATCGGCTCTTGGTTTGCAGGCACATATGAATCACCCGGTGATTTACAGAGTGATGTGAATGGCCGCTTATTTAAAGAGTCCTTTGGAATGGCATCAGCGCGCGCAGTTGCTGCACGCACATCAGGAGAAGATGCATTTGATCGCGCTCGCAAAGCTTTATTCGAAGAAGGAATTTCGACGTCTCGAATGTATTTAAATCCTGCGCGACCAGGAGTTGAAGATTTGCTTGATGAAATCATTGCCGGACTTCGCTCTTCATGCACATATGCGGGTGCACGAAATCTTGATGAGTTTGCAGACCGCGCAGTTATTGGAATTCAATCATCTGCTGGTTATGCCGAAGGTCGACCACTGCATTCTTCGTGGGGTAACTAAGCTTTAAAAGCGCCCACCAGTTGTTGAATCTTGGCTCAATCGCTGTGACAAATAAATTGGTATAACTGATAAAACAACAAGAGTTGCTGCAACCACGTTAACAATAGGTGCCTGGTTAGGTCTAAATAAGTTGTTATAAATCCAAATAGGCAATGTTTGGATACCGGGGCCTGCAGTGAATGTTGTAACGACAATCTCATCAAATGAAAGTCCAAAAGCTAGCAACCCACCGGCAAATAAAGCTGATGCAAGGTTAGGCAGAGTTATAAGCCGGAATGTTGTTATTCCATTTGCACCCAAATCCATAGAGGCCTCTTGCAAAGAAGTTCCCATACGGCGTAAGCGCGCAATGGCATTGTTATAGACAATCACAATACAAAAAGTTGCATGACCAATAACAACTGTCAACAAGCCGGTCGACATTCCTAATTGTTTAGTAAATGCGCTATTTAAAGCTATACCAGTAACAACTCCAGGAAGTGAGATCGGCAGAACCACAAGCAATGAGATCACCTCACGCCCAAAAAATTGATATCTACTAACTGCAAAAGCCAAGCATGTTCCCAAAACCAGTGCGATTGCTGTTGCAGATAACCCAGCAAAAATGCTCCATTTAAGGGCTTCTCTGACCCCAGTGTTTTCTAGCGCTTTTGACCACCAGATAGTTGTGAAATGAGAAGGCGGCCAAGAAAAGGTTTTGCTTGCATTAAATGAATTGATGATGACAACACTCAAAGGAATATATATAAATGCAAGACCCACTCCCAAAAGAGAGGCTAGAAGCAATCGTGCGTTACGAGATATCGTCATTACATACTCGCTAACGCACCTGTGCGACGCACCAAGTAAAGATAAAGAGCCATGATTGATACTGGAACCATGGCGATAGTTGCGGCAAAAGGTAAGTTAATACTGAAGTTTTGATAAACAACATTTCCAAGCATTTGCAATTTTCCACCGATGATTTGCGCAGTAATGTAGTCACCTAAACTCAGTGAAAAAGTAAACATAGATCCTGCGACTAAGCTTGGGAAAATCAAAGGAAGAATTACTTTTCTAAAAGTATAAAAATTATGTGCGCCTAGATCACCCGATGCATCCAACAAATTATTTGGTAAACGCTCTAACCCTGCATAGATTGGCAAGATCATGTACGGAAGCCATAGATATGAAAGTCCAATAATGATTGCGGGTCCACCAAATCCGGGTGAATTAATTCCAATCGGCCCAAGTAACCAGTCCAATACTCCGTTTCCGGGCTCTAGCATTGTTCGCCAAGCATAAATTTTTACTAGATAAGAAGCCCATAGTGGAGTTAATACGAGAGCTACAAGGATCTTTTGTGAGCGTGGGCGAGCAATTTTAGCCATGTAAAAAGCCATGGGGATTGCTAAAACAGAACAGATGAATGTAACGCTAATTGCGATTCCTAAAGTTCTTAGAACAACGTTTTTGTAAGCAGCATCTGTCAACATGTCATGAAAATTACCCAGATTGAACTGTTGAATAACATTTCCTGTAAAGCTGTCAATCGTGAAAAACGCTGTCACCAAAAGCATTGCTAGCGCACCCAAGTATGCAACTACAAGCCATAAAACTGGAGTAGTTAGTAAAGCGATGAGTCGCAAGCGTTGGTTTTTATGAAAAAAATTTGGTAAAGAATGTAACACCCACGACTCCTTTCTTATAAAGAAAACCGGGCGTGGGATTTAACCCACGCCCGGTTTATAACTTATGAATTACGCAGGCTGGACCAAGCTTTGACCCATTCGGCATAAGGAACACACTTCACATCAGTACGCCCATCAAGGCATGCCTCTGTTGCTGTATTCCAGTAGTAAACATCTGCCCAGTAAGCATCATCTGCAGCATGGAAAGTTGCACAGTGATTCTTATCAGCAGTTAGATCGCAAGACTTTGCATTTGATGGCGCTTCTCCGAACCATTCTGCAACTCCTGCGTTTGCTGCAGGTGATGCAATGTGATTCATCCACATGTATGCACAGTTTGGATTCTTAGCCTTGCTGCTAACCATCCAAGTATCTGACCAACCTGTAGAACCACCTGTAGGCTTAATGCCTTCAACCTTGGTGCCTTCACCCTTTGCGAGATTGATATTTACTTGCCAAGTTGTACCAAGCACGGTTCCACCTGATTTAAGTGATGCAACATGCTTGAGGTAATCGCCCCAATACTCACCAATAAGTGGCTTCTGAGCCTTTAGAACTTCCACCGCTGCATCAAATTGTGCTTGATCAAGCGCGTAAGGATATGTAATTCCTAGCTCTGGCTGTGTTTCCATCAAATAAAGTGCAGCATCAGCGATATAAATAGGTGAGTCATATGCTGTGATCTTGCCCTTATAAGGTGAATTAACATCGAATACTGAACTCCATGAAGTTGGAGCTGGCTTAACGATATCTGTGCGGTATGCCAACAAGTTGGCTCCACGTCCGTGAGGAATACCGTATGCAACACCATCGACTGAGTTCCACTGCTGCATCTTTAGATTTTCAAAGATATCTGCATAGTTAGGAATCAAGTCTGTGTTTACGGGTGCAACATCGCCGCCATAAATAAGGCGAAGCGATGCATCTCCTGAAGCAGAAACAACATCGTATTCGCCGGTTTTCATTAATGCGACCATGTCATCTGATGTTGCGCCGTTCTTTACATTAACTTTGCAACCAGTCTCTTTTTCAAAACCAGTAACCCAGTCAACGTTTGGATCTGTTGAACCATTCTCAACATAGCCAGCCCATGCAACTAGATTTACTTGGCCTTCACCAGCGCCAAGCTCTTTCATCATGTCTACTTTAGGTACACCGCTGTCGGATGCAGAGTCGCTACCTGAGCTGCAACCAGCGAGAATGAGCGCTGTTACTGAGGCAACAGCTATTAGTGAAACCAGACGCTTCTTATGCATCTGTACCTCCATCTTTACTTAACATATTCAGCGGTTGAATATGTACCTTAGTTCTTTAGTGAACCAAGAATTCCTTTTCTTTATCCCATGACACTGTCACAGCATCGCCAACTCGCAGATCTGCCACTGGAACAACAGAAATAACAGTCCCAGCGTGTGTATCTACAAGGTACCGAGTTGTCGCCCCTACGAAAATTACATCTCGCAGAGTTCCTTGTAAGGAACGGTTTCCCGATGGCGCTGATTTTGATACTGAAACTAATTCCGGACGGATATTTATTCTCGAGCCTTCAATCATGATTTTATTTGTTTGACCAACAAATTCAGATACAAATGCGCTGATTGGATTCTCGTAGATTTCTCGTGGAGTACCTAATTGTTCAATTTTTCCATTATTGAAAACCGCGATTCGATCACTCATAGTGAGCGCTTCTTCTTGATCGTGGGTAACAAAAATAAAAGTAATTCCAACTGCCCGCTGAAGCTCCTTCAGTTCAATTTGCATCTGTTCGCGCAATTTCAAATCCAGCGCACCCAAGGGCTCATCAAGTAGCAAGACCGAGGGTCTATTAACTAAGGCGCGAGCTAGCGCAACACGTTGTCGCTGCCCACCTGAAAGTTGAGATGGCTTACGCTCACCGTAACCCTCTAAGCGAACTTGCCTAAGGGCCTCGAGTGCACGAGAACTGCAATCTTGTTTGGCAATTCCTTTAACTTTTAAACCATACTCAATATTGCTAATTACATTCATATGTGGGAACAGCGCATAATCTTGAAAAACAGTATTTACATCCCGCTCATATGGGGGCAGTTGTGAAACATCTTTACCAGCTAATTCAATTGATCCCGAATCTGGCTTCTCAAATCCTGCAATCATTCTAAGCACTGTAGTTTTTCCAGAACCCGAAGGACCCAATAACGTGATGAACTCACCTTCATAGATATCAAGGTCAACACCAGCAACTGCACGAACATCACCAAAGGATCGAGTAAGACCTTTGATGGAAACAATCACAGTGCTAGACACCCCGCAGACTTTACTCAAAATGGGCTCAGAAGTAACTAATAGATAGGCTTGGCACTATGTCCAAACCGACGATAATTCTTGCAACCAGCAATGGCGTCGGAATGGGCCATTTGGCAAGAGCAAGCGCGGTTGCGCTGGCCTTAAAGCCCGTGGCTAATCCGATAATCGTTTCAATGGCCGGTGGTATTGCGGAAATTCCATCCTTTTTGGGTATTCGCTGCGAATACATTCCCGGGCGCGATCGTTTATGGATGTCACGCGAAAAATGGGATACCTACTTGCGTGATCGGCTATTAGCGTTAGTGGAAGAAACTGATGCAAAAGTTTTATCTTTCGATGGCGTAGTTCCCTATCCAGGAATAATCGCCGCCCGCAATGCAAACCCACAGTTAAAACTTGTATGGGTTCGTCGTGGGTTATGGCAAAAAAAACCACAACGTTTCATTTTAGGATTACAAGCAAAGATGATGGACGCAATTGTTGAGCCTGGGGATATTGCACGCGCTTATGATTTTGGTCCAACTTCAAAGCGTAAAGATTGCGTTCTTACATCACCGGTCTCACTTTTTAGAAAAGAAGATGCATTTTCCCGCGAAGATGCGCGCAAAGCGTTAGGTCTAGATTTAAACCGTCCTGTGGTTTTAGTTCAACTTGGAACTGGCGACAGCGATGTGAACCATAAAATGACTGCAGCTCTTGAAGGTCTATTAGGTTGGAAAGATTTACAAGTAATCTTGACTAAAGCTCCGATTGATAAAGATGGCAACTCCTTAGCACCTGAGGGCTTAGATATAAAGGTTGCGCGGTATTTTCCCCTAGCAAAAGTTTTGCATGCATTTGATGCAGCTATTTGTGCAACGGGATATAACGGCGTGCATGAATTATTGCCAGCACAAATTCCAACAGTCTTTGTTTCAAATATTCGTGGCACAGATGATCAAGAAGCTCGTGCGCGATGGTGCAATGATTTTGGTTTCGCACTACGGGCTAATGAAGCAGATTTAGCCGATATTACAAAAACTGTACGAGAGCTCCAGGATCAAGAGGTTCGATCACGCCTGAAAGTAAAATGTGCCGAATTGCCAGAGACTAATGGTGGACAAGAGATTGCCGATATTTTGCAAGCGCTAACTACACAAAACACATCGGAAAAAGCTAAGAACATCGTTTTTTACCGTTTAATTGCGCAAGATCACTTAAACCGTGGATTACGCCATGTGGCCAATATGGGATTGCGCCGAGTTGCTTTGGTATACCGATTTATAAATCCGCACACAGTTGAGCAAGTTGCAAAACAAGAACCACCAGTCTTTGGTGACTCAACTGAGTCAAGGGAACTTCAAAAGTTGATTAAGTCCGGCACAAGATTCGAACATTTAATAACTGGGGCATCAGATGAATATCGAAAAAAGCGAGAAGAGATTGCCTATGCCGCATACGGCGATATAGTTAAAACGGATAATTAATCTTCGATTATCTTTTCAAGTTTATTCTTTAAAATTAAAACAAGAGTTACCACAACAACCAAAAAAAACACGGCCCAGTACTTTAAATATTTTTCAAGCGTAGTTAGAGAACTAGCAAATTGAAACCCCAAAGTCACCACGACTGTACTAAATACAACGCCACCAGCAGCATTCCATTTTAAAAATGTTCGATATGGAACTTGGTGCATGCCAGCTAATGCTGGTACAAGAGCACGTAAAAGAGCCTGGGCTCTACCAAAAAAAATTGCTCCGCCATGATATTTTTCAAATATATGTTCTGCCAACCGCCATCGTTTGGCACCAACGAATTTTCCAAATTGAGTTGTTTTAATGCGTGGGCCAAAGTGCTTTCCAACCTCATAACCAACAGAGTCTCCAGCAATTGCGCCGATTATGGCGCTGATTAAGAAAAGCCAGAAAGACCAAACATGGGCATGGGCAAGAACCCCACCAATTAATAATGAAGTTTCACCAGGTAGAACAAAGCCTACAAAGGCGGCGGCCTCTGCAAATGCGAGAAGAATCAGTAAAATAAAAAGTGGAGTTTGTAGATTATTAGCAACAAGCCAATCTGCTGAATTATGAATCCATCCCGACATGCAAGAACTCTAGCCTGCACTTAGACTGCACTAATGATGAAAGCAAAGACGGCTGTAGAAATTCACGAAGTATTAGCCAATCGACGCAGCCCTCGATCATTAGATTCAACTGCCTTGCTTGCTAATCAGGATTTAATAGCGATTTTAGAAGCAGCCCGATGGGCGCCATCGGCCAACAATGGTCAACCATGGCGCTTTTTTGTGGGCACGCGCAGTGATGAAGTATTCGGACAGATTCTTGATTCGTTGGCTTCATTTAATCAGGGATGGGCACATCGATCTTCGGCACTCATTCTTGTTGCAGGAGTTCATTCACGTGAAGATGGAACACCAAATAAAGGTTTTCTCTATGACTGTGGATTAGCTGTTGCCCAGATGGTGGTTGAAACCCACCATCGCGGCTTTGTTGCGCATCAGATGACGGGCTTTGACGCCGTAAAAGCTGCAGAGAATTTGAATATTGATGCATCTTTAACGCCTGTTGCAGTAATTGCAATTGGAAAGCAAGCACCTGCAGATCTATTACAAGGTGCGATGTTAGAACGTGAAACCGCGCCACGAGAGCGCAAATCTCTGCACGATATTGTGCTTAAAGGTTTGCCTGATTAAAAACGGGAGCGGATTTCCCACAGATCTTTAAACACAGGCGCAAACAAAGTACTTGCTAGATATTCAACTCCACTAGAACCGCCTGTTCCAATTTTTTGCCCAATAGTTCGTTCAACCATTTTTACATGCCGATATCGCCACTCCTGAACTCCTTCATCGATATCAACTAAGCGCTCACACACCATTGCACTTTCAGGGTCCTTAATATGAACCTCTAACAACACATCTTGAACAGGCACGTTAGCCACGTATGGCAATCTACGATCACGTTGCAATACTTCAGTTGGAACTGCATGACCACGCTTAACTAAATAAGCCAGAGCTGAATCCCAAATGGAATTTTTAGCGACAATTAATTCGATCTCAGCTTGAATCGCTGGAGGTAGGTGGCCAGCCATTTTGCTATCTCGGCGTCCAAGCAAAGCTTCTACTTTTCTAAACTGCGCAGATTGAAAACCACTTGATGAAGATAGATATGAACGAAATGCATTAAATTGCAATGGCGTCATAGTTTCTAAAATATCAATTTGTGTGACACACACTTTAAGAATTGTGCGAATGCGTCCAAGAATCGCTAACGAATAATGTGTATCTCCAGATTCCATTGCGCGCTGGGCTTCATTGAACTCATGAATTAATTGCTTAAACCAAAGTTCGTATGTTTGGTGAATAATAATAAAAAGCATTTCATCATGCTCTGGCCCTTGCGACAGAGGGCGTTGTAAGCCAAGGAGTTCATCAACAGCTAGATAAGAGGTATATGTCAGGGCTGAATCGAAGTTTTCGCTCATGTGACTCGTGAACCACTCTCTTTTATCTCTTTATATTGGCCAGATGCCACTAAATCGCGCATGCGCGCAAAACCATCCCAGACTTCAACGTATGAAGTTGGCAATGGTGAGATTGCTAAACGGATTGAGTTAGGTGTTCTGTAATCAGGAATCACATTAGAAATCTGTCGCAGAGCAACACAAATTTGTGCAGCATCAGGATGAACTAAAGAGATGTGACCACCACGCTCTTTAGCATTTCGTGAAGTATTGAGTTCCATGCCAAGAGGTGCAAGCCATGCATCGTAAAGATCAATCATCATCTGGGTTCCAACCGCGGCTTTATGAGCAATGGCATCGATACCAACTTCTTTAATCATTGAGAAAGCCGTCTGAACGCAACGGATTCCAACAAGTGATGGGCTAGCTATCTGAAAGCCACGGATATTTTGTGCACGTTCAAACACGGCTCCCATTTCAAACTGTGCATCTTGTGCAAACCAACCTTGAATTGGAACTTGTAGTTCGCTCTGAATTCTTTTGCTGACATATAACCAGGCAGGTGAACCTGGTCCGGAATTTCCATATTTATATGTACACCCAACACAAAGATCTACACCGTTAGCATCAAGGTTGAGTTCGATTGCACCAACTGCGTGGCTAGCATCCCAAACAACCAACGCCCCGATTGCACGCACTTGATCGGTAATTGATTTGATGTCTGTGCGTGCACCTGATCGGTATTGAATAACTTCTAATGTAACTAGTGCGACATCGTCATTTAAATAAGGTGCAAGAATTTGAGTTGTAATGCGCTCATGTGTAGCAATTGCTGGATCTTCATTATCGATAATGACAAGGTTGAGACCAAACTGCTTTGCAATTCCATCAAGAATGTAACGATCGGTTGGAAAATTTGCCGCATCAGTAATAATTGTCTTTCTACCGGGACGCGAATGAATTGCGGCAAGACATAGTTGATAGAAATTGACCGACGTTGTATCGCAAACAAGAACTTGACCAGGGCCTGCACCAAGAGCAGCTTCACCTAAAAGATTTCCAGTTGGTTGGGCTTCATCTACCCAGTGGCCCCATCCGGTGACAACTTCGGCGCCCCATTCGCCCAGAAAATCATTCACTGCAGTAATAGTGGCTTTAGGGATTCGACCTAGTGAATTTCCATCTAAATAACACATCTCTGGGTCAGTAACCACAAACTGTGATTTGAAACGGGCTAGCGGATCCTTCTTATCGAGCTCTAACGCGTATTCGCGGTCGGTGACGTTCATGAAGGAAAGGTACGCTCTCCCATCATGGCGCGCAATGTTGTTAATATCGAAGAGGTTTCAAAAGCCTTTGACATCAAAGAGTTATTAGTAGGCGTCTCTTTAGGCATTTCAGAGGGCGATCGCATCGGCATTGTTGGCCGGAATGGCTCAGGTAAATCAACGCTTATGAAGATTATTGCAGGTGTTGAAGCACCAGATGCTGGCCGCGTCACTAAATCAAACTCAGCTCGAATAGGTCTGTTATCTCAAGTGGATTTAGCTAATCCCGAAAGCACTGTTGGCGAAGTTGTTTTGGGTGATACAGCAAAACATGAGTGGGCGAGTGAACCCAATATCCGTGAAGTTTTTACGGGTTTGTTTGGTTCTTTCGATGACCACATATTTGATAGAAAGTTTGGTCAGTTATCTGGTGGAGAACGCCGCCGTGTTGGTTTAGCAAAACTATTAATTAACGAACTCGATTTAATTTTGCTGGATGAACCAACAAATCATTTGGATGTTGAAGGTGTTGCCTGGTTAGCCGAATATTTGAATAACCGAAAAGGACTAGCCGTAACCGTAGTAACGCACGATCGATGGTTTCTTGATGCTGTCACCGATCGCACATGGGAAGTTGTTGAGGGCAAGGTAGAAGAATATGACGGAGGCTATAGCGCATTTGTTTTAGCTAAAGCCGAGCGCGCTCGCCAATCATCTGTAATGGATCAACGTCGAAATATGTTGATTAAGAAAGAACTTGCTTGGCTTCGTCGCGGAGCACCGGCACGGACTACTAAACCTAAGTTTCGTGTTGATGCAGCTAATGTTTTGATTGCTGATGTACCTGCTCCACGTGATCAGGGCGAACTTTTAAAGTTTGCGCTCAACCGCTTAGGCAAAACGGTATATGAGGCACATCATGTACAAGTAAAACTTGGCGATAACGAACTCATCGATGATTTGTATTGGAATGTTGGCCCAGGCGATCGCATAGGAATAGTTGGCGTTAATGGCGCAGGTAAGACAACTTTGATGCGTACATTAGTTGGTGAAATCCAACCAACTGCCGGTAAGTTAGTAACAGGTGTAACGGTAAAGCCCGCCTTTCTTACACAGCATCTTGATGAATTGGATCCAACATGGCGAGTACTAGAGGCCGTTGAAAAAGTAGCAAATCGCATTGAAATCGGCGGCGGTCGCGAGCTTTCTGCTTCACAATTATGTGAGCGTTTAGGTTTTGATCGTGAATCTCAGTGGACACCGGTTGGTGATCTATCGGGAGGCGAAAAACGTAGGCTCCAACTAACGCGATTACTGATGGATAGCCCCAATGTTTTGCTTCTAGATGAACCTACAAATGATTTTGATATTGAAACTCTTACTGAGCTTGAAGATTTGTTGGACAGTTATGGTGGAACTTTGATTGTTGTCTCTCATGATAGATATTTCTTAGAGCGTGTTTGTGATCGCTTTGTTGGTTTGTTAGGGGATAAAAAAGTTCGCGATTTACCACGCGCAGTCGATGAATACCTAGAACTTCGACACGATTCGTTGCAACCCGAAATCAGTGCACCAAAGGAAAAGAAGAGTTCGAACGCCGCAGAAGAGCGTCAGTTAAAAAAAGACAAAGTCCGCTTGGAGCGCCAGATGCAAAAAGCTGATGGACGCATTACCGAACTTGAAAATGAGCAGGAGAGCGCCGCTTTTGACGCCGAGCGTTTACAGGCGATCACAAATGAGCTAACGGTATTACGTGTAGAAAAGAACAAACTTGAGGAAGAATGGCTCCAGACCACTGTTTTGCTAGAGGGTTAAGTTAAAGTTAGCCCCATGAACCGCTTATCGCATGGCATCGAAGTAATACTTTTCCGCTCACGCTTTTTATTAGCACCTCTTTATTTAGGATTAGTTGGAGCCCTCGTTCTTCTGGGATATCGCTTCATCGTTGAATTTGTTCACTTAGCTGAAAAAATAGGGGATGCAACTCCGCAGAGTTTTACCCTAGATCTACTAGCCCTTTTGGATTTAACCCTGCTTGCTAATCTGATCTTGATGGTGATTTTTGCTGGTTATGAAAACTTTGTTTCGCGTATCGATGTCGCAACTGAGTCCAAAGATCGCCCGCACTGGATGGGAACGATTGACTTCAGTGGTTTAAAAATCAAATTAATTGGCTCATTAGTAGCGATTTCAGTCATTGAACTGCTCAAAGACTTCATTGAACTCTCTGGTCAAGATCATGTTGGCGCAGGAACTAAGTGGCGAATCGTCATTCACTTAACATTTGTTGCCTCTGGTGTTTTATTTGCATTAATGGATTGGATTGCCGATAAGCGAGAATTTCACGGCACTCATTAATAAATGCGTTTAGATATTTTGGCCGCGCTTTCGGGCGTGATGATTGCTTTACAAGCCCGTGCCAACGGTGAGCTCTCGCATCGAATCGATAATGGTTTAGAAGCTGCATTAGTTTCATTTGGTTCAGGGCTAATCATTATTGCCGCTATTGCTATATTCAATCCAGCGATAAAGGAGGGAATAAAGAATCTGCGCACAGCAGTTTCGAATAAGGAAATCGCTCGGTGGAAACTATTAGCCGGAGCCCTTGGCGGAAGTTTTGTTGCAATCCAAACAAATATCGTCCCCTTAATTGGTGTGGCGATTTATTCTGTAGCTTCAATTGCGGGCCAAACAGCGATGTCATTATTCGTAGATCGAATTGGGTTAACTGGAGGCGGGAAAAAACTAATTTCACGTCGCCGAATAGCGGCCGCTATATTAACGGTTTTAGCTGTTCTAGTTTCTGTATTTGATCGAATCGATGCGAAAAATCTTTCAATGGTGGCGGTTGTCCTTGGCTGTATTGCAGGTGCTGTAGTTGGCGTTCAACGTGCACTGAATGGACAAATAAATGAGCACTCCCATCAGAGTTTCACTACATCACTTCTCAACTTTGTAACGGGAACAGCGTTGCTTGTGATTTTAATTATTGGTGGTGTTTTTATTCGAAAAATCCATCTTGTTGCCTTACCGATAGGTCCTTGGTGGATTTATACGGGTGGGATTATTGGCGTCATTTATATAGCTTTTACTTCAACAATTGTGCAGCACCTAGGTGTTTTAACTTTTACACTTTTTAGTGTTGGTGGCCAATTAGTTGGCTCGTTAGTTATTGATCTGATTTCTCCAACCAATGGAGTAAGCGTAAGTGCTTACCTTGTATCTGGAATTGTTATGACGTACTTGGGGGTTATCGCCGGTGGCGTAAGTAGTTCACGAGTGCAGAAACCAAAGAGGCAGTAATAAAGAAGGCTGCAATTGCATATGACCACGTTTTAACCCATGGCAAAGTAGCTGCGTAATAACCGGCAAGAGTTATGCCAACACCCCACAACAGTGCACCGAGCGCGTTAGCTGATAAGAATTTGTAGTAATTCATCTTCGATGCGCCGGCAATAGGTGGAACAAAAGTTCGAATCCATGGGAAGAATCGTGCGGCAACTACTGCCCACCATCCCGTTTGCTCATAGAAACGTTCAGAACGGGCAATCATTCTTTGCATTCGAGGGGAGTCGTGTTTTTCAAGATAAGGACGGCCCACCAAACGGCCTAAAACAAAACCTATTTGATCGCCAAAGAATGCAGCGATAAAGATGACGGATACAAGAATGACAATGTTTACATCTTTATGGGCCGCTGCAACCAATCCTGCGCTAAAGAGAATTGAATCACCAGGCAGAAAAAATGCAAATAAGACGGCTGTTTCAAAGAAAATAATTGCGCCTGTGATTAGATAAATTAGGTACGGCGCAAGAGGAGCAAGTTGAGCATCAAAAGATGCGGCTAGTTCAATCACACTGATTTCTTTACCGCAGCGGCCACAGCCTTTGTTACGTTTGGATCAAAGACACTAGGAACAATAAATGAAGCATTGAGCTGTTCAGGAGAGACACAATCCGCAATTGCCTCAGCCGCAGCTACAAGTAATTGGTCTGTAATCTTGTGTGCATTTGCATCAAGTAGACCACGGAAGATTCCTGGAAAAGCCAAAACATTATTAATCTGGTTAGGTTGATCGCTGCGACCAGTTGCAACAACAGTTGCATATTTACGAGCAAGGACAGGATCAACCTCTGGATCTGGATTAGCTAGAGCAAAAATAATTGAATCTTTTGCCATTTGCGAAATATCTGCCTCTTTTAGAATATTTGGAGCACTGACACCGATGAATACATCTGCTCCGATAAGCGCTTCGGGCATAGTGCCAACAAACTTATGTGGATTACTGTTGTCGATAAACCACTGCTGCATAGAGTCATCAGATTTCATGTCACTATGAATTACGCCATGGTGATTGAAACCGATAATGTTTTTAGCACCACTTAAAGTAAGTAGACGAGCAATTGCATTTCCTGCTGCCCCAACTCCGCTCAGAACAATTTTCACAGAGCTAAGTTCCTTATTTACTAATTTAAGGGCGTTTCGTAAAGCAGCTAGTACAACGATCGCAGTTCCATGTTGATCATCGTGGAAAACTGGGATATCAAGAAGTTCACGCAAACGACGTTCGACTTCAAAACAACGTGGAGCCGAAATATCTTCCAAGTTAATTCCGCCATATACGGGTGCGATTAACTGAACTGTTCGAACAATTTCATCTACATCTTGCGTATCTAAACAAACTGGCCACGCATCCACATCGGCAAAGCGCTTAAATAAAGCGGCCTTTCCTTCCATAACTGGAAGCGCTGCAGCAGGACCGATATTTCCAAGACCCAATACCGCTGATCCATCGGTAACAACTGCCACGGTATTGCGCTTGATAGTTAAGCGGCGAGCATCAGATGGATCGGCAACAATAGCCTGGCAAATTCGTGCAACACCAGGTGTGTATGCGCGCGATAAATCATCACGTGTTTTTAAAGGAACTTTTGATTGAATTTCAATCTTTCCACCAAGATGAAGCAAGAAAGTTCGATCACTAACTTTACGAACTGTTAGCTCTGGATTTTTTGCAAGCGCTACGGTGATTTGATCTGCGTGATCAGAATCGATTGTGTCGCAGGTGATATCTAGAACAACTTTTTCAAGTAAGGATTCAACAACATCCAATGCTGTAATCGTTGCTCCAGCTGCTGTAATAACCGTTGTAGCAAGGGCTACTGGTTGAGCAGATGGTGGACCTTCGACACGGATAGTGATTCCGTATCCGGGTGAGGTTGCAGCCATTTACACAACTCCATATAAACGATCGCCAGCATCGCCAAGTCCAGGGACGATGTAACCGTTTTCATTGAGTTTTTCATCTAATGCACCAGTAACGATATTGATTGGAACTTTACTCCCGGAAAATTCGTTTTCAACTGCCTTAACTCCTTCAGGAGCAGACAAGATGCAGATCGCTGTAATTTCAGTGGCACCTAAATCAAGTAAATAGTGGAAGGCAGCGATTAAAGTTCCACCTGTTGCAAGCATGGGATCTAATACAAATACATGTCGGCCGGACAAATCTTCAGGTAAACGATTGGCATAAGTACTGGCTTTTAAAGTTTTTTCATCACGAACCATGCCCAAAAAACCAACTTCAGCATTTGGCATCAACTTACTCATCCCTTCGAGCATTCCAAGACCTGCTCGCAAGATAGGCACAACCACTGGTCGCGGCTCGGCCATTTTTAAACCTTTAGTTTTAGTAACTGGTGTGGTTATTTCCACTATGTGTGTACGAATCTCGCGTGTTGCTTCATAGGCAAGCAAAGTTACGAGTTCTTCAACAAGGCGGCGAAATGTTGGGGAATCAGTACGTTCATCGCGCAATACCGTCAATTTGTGGGCAATAAGTGGGTGATTGGCAACGTGAACTTTCATAGGCAATACCTTACAGGGCTTTCAATCCTTTCCAATGAGTGGAATCATCTGAGCATGGCCGATTTCGATGATGACCTCGTAGACGACATCGAAGAGTTTGACGTCTTAGAAGAGGATTCGCCAAAAGTAACCAGTCTCACAAATGAGTTAGATATCGCCGTTGCAGCTTGGCATGAAGACGGGCGCTGGACCTTAGGGATACTTCCTGATCCAAATGACATTACTCAGATAATTACCCATTTAAAAGCACAACAAACAAATGGTGGATCCATAGCCCTTATCTCAATCGACGAAGAGTTTTTTATTCTCATTCGCGTACTTGGTTCACACATTTCACTTTTCTTAAGTGATGCAACTGCAGCACTTGATTACGAAGTTGCAGAAGAGTTATTAGAGATTGCAGATATTCCAATTCCAGAAGAAGATGATGAATCTGGACCAATAGGTCAGTTAGAAATTCTTGCAGACCTTGGAATGAATGGTATGGAAATTTCTGCGCTCTGTGACGATGCCGAATTGTTTCCTGATGAGCAGCTTGAAGCGATTGCCAACCGACTTGGATTTGGTGATCAGTTTGCAGAGTTATTAGAACTGTGAACGATCAAGATTTAATGCGCGCAGCTTTAGCTGTTGCGCAGCAAGCTAGTGCCAGTGGAGATGTTCCAGTCGGAGCAGTGATTGTTAATAACGCTGGTGAAATTATTGCAACTGGTCACAATGAACGCGAACTAAATAACGACCCAACTGCTCATGCAGAAATTGTTGCAATTCGAAAAGCTGCTCTCGCAGTAGGTGAATGGCGTTTAGAGAATCACACCATCGTTGTAACCCTTGAACCATGTCCGATGTGTGCAGGCGCAATTGCACAATCTCGTATTTCAACTCTTGTCTTTGGTGCCTGGGATGATAAAGCTGGCGCGGTTGGCTCAGTATGGGATCTAATTCGTGACCCGCGCGCGCTTAATAAAGCGGAGGTTCGTGGTGGCGTTCTTGCCGATGAATGCTCTGCAGTCTTAAAAGAGTTTATACAAGGAGTTCGTAAGAAGGATTGAGAATTACCATCGAACCTTCTTCTTCACCAACCATGCCCTCAGCCCGCATTTGAGAACCCACTTCAAGACCTGCGATTTCACGTCGGCCTAAGAACTGCAGTGAAACTCCGCCGGTTTCATCCCAAATTTCCACTTGAAGTGAAGGTGCAGAGCCGCGAGGTGCAGTTTTTATGGATGTGACTCGACCATGCACTTTCGCACGTTTACGCCACTGAATCTGACCTATTTTTGTTACATCCTCTGCGTAATGACTAATTGGTTCTATATCTACAGGCGCAATATTTTTAGGCGCAGGTTGTGCTGATTTAGCAACTCGCACTGTTTCATATGGATGGTGTACTTCTAATTTAGCTCCAGATGTAATTCGATCAACGTCAAAGGGAACGATAGTTGCAACGACTCTAGGTAACTGTGAGATTGGTGCCGCAATTTGTTCAGCAGTTTGATCGTGCAATAAGCGTCCTAAGAATCGAGAGTATGAACGTCGAGGGAGTAATAAAGTTAATTCGATATCATCTTTTTCAGTCAATCTAATTGCATAATCAACTACAGAGTTAGCTATTCGACGATCAGGACAGTCGATAAGTTCGAGTGTTACATCATCTAGTGCATCAGATTTTGCCCAAGCGTTTTGAATTTCTTCAGCATGGCGATCATCGATAACGAAGTGAACAGCTGCCAAATTTCGCGGCTTTAAACTGCGGGCATAACGAATTGCCCCAACTGTTGCGATATCAACGCTATCAACTAAAACAGTGACATCGTGGCGGGCAATAGAAGTTGCTCGCTCTTGATGACCCTTTACAACCAACGCTTCTTGCTCGCGATCGTATTGGCGGCGCAAACGCAAAAACGTTAGAACCAGGATTGGCGCTGTAACTAATACCAACCAAGCACCCTCAGTAAATTTCACGACCGAAAATATAATTACCACTACAAAAGAAATTGAACCTGATAACCCATTAACGAAAACCTTGAATTTCCACTGACCTTCTTTATGGCGTAGAGCATGACGCACCATTCCAAAACCAGCCAAAGTAAATCCAGTGAATACACCAAGAGCATAGAAAGCAACTAAATGTTCAACCGATCCAGCAGTAAAGAGGACCAAGAAAATTCCTCCGCCAGAGAGCAACAAAATTCCATTTGAGAAAGCTAAACGGTGCCCACGCTTTGTTAACTGACGAGGTAGATAACCATCAGTTGCAACAAAGTTACATAGCAGTGGGAAAGCGCTATATGTTGTGTTTGCGCCAGCAAATAAAATTAACATTGTTGCCAGCTGAACCATAATGAACATGGTTTGCCCAAATACTCCTTCACCTACAATTGTTTTAGCAATTTGAGAGATAACCGTAGGAGTTCCTAATTCATAAGGCATTGCATGAATTTTGTGCGCAAACCATGAGACTCCCAAAACTAATGTACCGAGCAAAACACTCATGGTTATTAATGTGCGTCGTGCATTTACGTGTTCAGGTTGCTGAAATAAAGCCACACCATCTGAAATTGCTTCTAAACCAGTCAGCGATGATCCACCATTTGCAAAAGCGCGTAGCAGGATAAAAATTGCTGCAAAAGTTAGCAGCCCTTGGCCTTCACCAAGTGGGACTGCCCCGGCATTATCTGTGGCTAACACTTCCAGCGTTCCATTAAATTGACGATACAAGCCCATTCCAAAGACTATGAGCATGCAGCCAATAAAAAAGTACGTTGGCATTGCAAAAGCTTTACCGGCTTCTTTTACTCCACGAAGATTTCCATAAGTAAGAAAGACAATGACTAATAAAATCATTGGGATTTTCCATGAAAGCAAGGATGGGAATGTCGAGATAATTGCTGCAACACCGGCAGCGGATTGGATAGCTACAGTGACTATGTAGTCAAGCATGAGAGCAACAGCTGCAATTTGCGCGACAACAGGTCCAAAATTATCGCGTGAAACAATGTAGGCCCCACCAGTTTTTGTATACACATTAATTACGTTGCGATATGACAAAGTGATAATTGTGAGAATGACAAGAATAACTGCGGTCATCGGCATCAAAATTGAAAATGCTGCTAAACCAAAAGCTGGCAGAAGTGCAATTAAAATCTGCTCTGAACCATAAGCAGATGAAGAAATACAGTCAGAGGATAAAATTCCTAAAGCAAAGCGTTTTTTCAATCGCTGATGACCTAATGAATGTCGGTTCAGAGGATTACCTAGTAATCGCCGCTTCAATGTATAAAAGAAGGAGTCCTTCAGGTGTGCATGATCCTGCAGCACAACCGGGGTAGGCGCGTCATCGGTCCACGACTTTGGCACTTATTACTCCTTTTTAATTGCGTTTAACGCAACTGTGTTTCAAGGCTCTATCGTAGAGCGCATCGGCTACAACTTCTCGCAGGCTGAGCGTATGCTTGCCCGCATGCAAACACAGTTATATATCAATGGCCAATGGGTGGACGGTGCCAGCAAGGTGGCTGTCCATGACCCAAGTGATAACTCAGTAATCGCCGAAGTTTCACTGGCATCTGATGCACAGTGCGAAGCTGCAATCGCCGCCGCCGATGCTGCTGCTGTGGAGTGGGCAAAGACTGCCCCTCGTTTTAGATCAGAGATTTTGCGTAAAGCTTTTGAAATTATGACAAGTGAACTTGAAGCAGTTGCAACATTAATTTCACGCGAAAATGGGAAAGCTATGCCTGATGCACGCGGTGAAGCTGCATATGCTGCCGAGTTTTTCCGCTGGTTTGCCGAAGAAGCGGTTCGCACGCCAGGAGATTTCCGTAAGTCGCCGTCAGGGGATAAGCGAATTCTTGTTACTCATCAACCAATTGGACTTTCAATTCTTATTACACCGTGGAACTTTCCTGCAGGAATGGCAACGCGAAAGATTGGCCCAGCAGTTGCCGCAGGTTGCACAATGATTTTAAAGCCAGCTACAGAGACTCCACTAACTGCGATGTACATAGTTGATGTCATGGAGCGCGCAGGTTTGCCAAAGGGTGTTCTTAATTTAGTTTTGCCAGAAAAAACTGGTCCTGCGATTTCAAAGATGTTGCATGATTCACGAGTTAAGAATCTTTCATTCACTGGATCAACTGAAGTTGGTCGCGTTCTGCTCAAAGAAGCTGCTGACAAGGTAATTCGTTGTTCAATGGAACTAGGCGGAAATGCACAAGTTATTGTTCATGATGATGCAGATCTCGCAGTAACAATTCCTCAATTACTCCTTGCCAAGATGCGCAACGGCGGTGCTGCTTGTACATCAGCAAATCGCATTTATGTCCAACGTTCAATTTCAGAGGCATTTATTGCGCAAATGACTAAGTCAATGAGCGCTTATGTAGTGGGCCGCGGTACAGATGCAACTACAACTCTTGGCGCTTCAGTTTCAATGAAAGAGCGCAATAAAATCGCACAAATCGTTGATGAATCTGTGGCTGCCGGTGCAAAGATTCAAGTTGGTGGAGTTAAGCCAGAAGGCGATGGTGCTTTCTATCCTGCGACCGTATTAGTTGTTGAGAAAGATAACCCAATTCTTCTTCACGAAATCTTTGGTCCAGTTGCACCGATTATCATTTTTGATACTGATGAAGAGGGCATTGCATTAGCCAATGACACCGAATTTGGTCTTATTAGTTATGTATTTTCGGCCGACCTCACTCGCGCATTGCGCACAGCTGAAGCGATGGAATCAGGAATGGTGGCAATCAATAAAGGTGTTATCTCTGATCCCGCAGCACCATTTGGTGGCGTGAAGCAATCAGGTTTGGGCCGCGAAGGTGGCTTCGATGGAATTCATGAGTTCTTACAGACCAAATACATTGGGGTAGAGATTTAAAACTTCTTACAACGCTCTAAGTTTTGTAAGCATTTCTCTGTCAGTTGTTTTGATTTTCTTTATCAATCCAACAAATAGATTTTGTCCATTAGCGTAGTAAGCAACAGTGTAAAAGGGATTGGCATTGAATCCATACCCTGATTCTTCTTGAGGGTTAGGCCCTGGAAGCGGAAAGTTACTAATTACATCGACATCGCACTGGGCAAAAAACCTTTGGAGTTTTCTGATGTTGTAAAACCTAAGTCTCGTCAACTTGATATCCCGAAGTTCGGTATAAATCTCATCGGAACCTAATTTTCTTGCAGAATAGTCAACCTTTCTATTTTTAAGAAAGTACGTTGCTTCTCCGTTTGCAATACTCCTTGTAATTATTCCTTTGTCCAGAAGTAAATTGGCTTGACTGACATAAAAATCATTATTTATTTCGAGCAAGTACTTATAAAGCGCCCTTCGCTCCTCTTGGAATCGAAGGCCACCAGAAGTTAAGCATTCTTCAAAGTAACTCACACCCCTATTGTGCACCTATCGAACAATCTGCTGCCATATATTTTCCTGAATCAGCTTCCAATGGGTATTTCTTACCACTCTCCAGCATTGCAAAACCTTTGGCTTCACCCTTATAGGTACTCCAGACACCAAAGAGGCACTCTTTGTAAAGATCTTGGATAACTACCAGGTTGGAGGATTTAATTTCAGGCACACGGCGTATAACTTGAAATCTATGCGCAAGAGTTTCACGGTTGTTATCTATTTTTTGGATGCTTGAAGCAATTTCTGAATATTTTTGAGGAACACTACAAGTCACTGTCATGTTGAGTTTGATTGCGTCGATGTTCTTTTTCTCCTTCAAGCTTGTGGAGTAGTGAGGTCGCTCAACATTGAGAGTGCACTTTGGTTCAGGGCCATGACCAACTTGGAAGAATAGAAACTGGGCTACTAATAAGCCAGCGACGAGAACGCTTGGCACTTTAGGTATGAGCAAATTTGGTTTAGGGATTGTTATTGGCATTCTTTGAAACTAGAGAAACAAGCCGACTTACTTAATCAGGTTATCCCCAGCGGCTACAGCTGCTATCAAGGTAAATCTGGCGGAGGATGAGGGATTTATCCTCTCCATCCTGGGTAATTCCCCGTTTCTTAGGTAAACGGTTCATAAAAGGCAACTTAGCATTCACAATTGATTTTGGCAGCCCCTAAAAGCAAGATTTGAGCATTGACAAGATTTCTAGTGCCTTGCTTAATTCATTCGGTGGAACTCCACGATTTGAAATGAGCAAAAAGCAGACTTACCGTGTTGGATTTATCCAAGATTAGGTCGCCATTTAGGGGCAATTCCCAAGGGTGAAACTCTTTTAATCCGTGATTCAGCACTTTAATAATCCACTTGCTACCAACTTTTTGAGCGTAGATCATCCTCTGAGTGACTCTTATGCTGACTTAGAGCTTGGATCTGTTGCATATCTGTTGGATGCAGAAATGGCCACGCTCTTGTTGATGGCAGTTCCTACAAACCAAGTTCATAGGCGTCGAGATTTAATTTTCTAAACTAAGTAGTTTCTCGAGATTTGCTTTAGTTTCGGGCCAATCCTCAACTATTACAGAATGGTAGGCAGCTGTACGCCATGTTCCATCGCGTTCTTGGCGCTGGTTCCTTAAGAGTCCTTCTAATTTCGCACCAATCTTTTCAATTGCCTTACGCGATCTTAAATTCGCAGCATTAGCTTTGATTGTAATTCGCACGGCGCCGCGATTTTCAAAAGCTTCCGTCAACATTAAATACTTTGCTTCAATATTTCTACCGCCTCCGCGAAAAGTTGGTGCGATGAAAGTACTTCCAATTTCAAAGTGTCGATCAACTTCTCGGATATCTAGAAATGCTGTGGAACCAATTACAGTTTCGCTCTGCTTGTCAATGATTGCAAAATACTCAGAGTCTGGTCGATTAATCTTTCGAAGAAACTCATCGTGAAGATCTTCTGCTGAGGACGGAACTGGTGCGCCACTTCCAACCCAGCGCCAGGTATCAGTGTCATTTCCGATGAGATCCCAGAGCTTTTGCGCATCCGATACATCAAGCGGCCTTAACGCAACACGATTCCCAATCACGGCCTAAGGGTACCTTCTTGAATTTTGTGCGGGCCTAATTTATTTGAAGCCCTTGTGCGCTCATGTGAGGAGCGTCCGTAACGATGTAAAAATCGTCAGGTTCTGCATTCAAACTTTTCGGACTTTTTGAGTCCGGGGAATTCCCTATGTTCTGGCGGAGGATGAGGGATTTGAACCCTCGATAGGTTGCCCTATACACGCTTTCCAAGCGTGCGCACTCGGCCGCTATGCGAATCCTCCCGAGGGGAGCACTCTATCGGTGGCTATAACTATGATTACGCCAGATCCCTCGTACGGCG
>CAEZYA010000015.1_pt1 | contig 23923 bp, 22 predicted proteins | sample 7265391 | NCBI WGS metagenome assembly CAEZYA01 (sample SAMEA6813922, study PRJEB35770) | freshwater metagenome | biome: Freshwater; feature: Freshwater reservoir; material: water | place: Czech Republic | collected 2017-04-14 | depth 30m m
TCGATATGTGGGTGTTCCGAGAAATCCTCGGATCACGGTCTTCCTCTTGCGCCAGCGATACCGAATATGTGTTACATGAAACGGGTACTGATTAAGCGTCCGACTGAGGTGAACTCTACCGCCTACTGACGCGTATGCCTAAAGTGGGGCTGGACAGTTTGAGCCTACCGGGTGTTCAATTGGGGTACTAGTAAGTGCAAATGCAGCTGGGGAAGGTCGCATTTGGCGCCCTTGCTAGGAGATAACCATGCAACGTCTCGTTACGCCTTCTGCCCTTACATCGGTGCAGGGCTTATTAACCATTCATTCAGCACCCTCTGCATTGCGTCGTCATATTGATTGGGCGATCCAAAATATTGTCGGCGTTGATGCGCAGTTACATTGGTTGCCGCAAACATTGATTCCAGGAACGCATAAAGCAACCTGCCAATGGCGCGCAAACCAGGGTTCAGCTGCCCAAGTTGCAAGCACTTTGAGAAGTTGGCATTACTTAAACTTTGAAGTTCTAGAACACAACGACAATGGCGCAGAGTTATTTAGATTCACGCCAGAGCTTGGAATTCACAGAGTTCTTACAGATTTGAGTGGGGGAGCAGTACTTACTGAACATCAAATCAATAACGTACTAAAGATTTCATTTGATGAAGATTCCATTCGCCAAGGATTGGCAGATGCAATGGGTTATCCGTGGGATGAGCAGCTAGAAAAATTTAGGGGTGCTGGCATGGCCGAGATTGCTCGCTTACGTGCAATCTAACTAGATAGAATTGCGCTATGAGCCAACTTAATGAATCCCCAATTATCACTGTAGAGCGCCGTAAGGCAGTAACAATTATTGTTTCATCGGTAATTATCGCGCTCGCACTCGGCGTTGGATTAACAAAAGTTGGAACTGGTTTTGCAACACGTGCCGGCAATGGAATTACAGTAACTGGATCTGCAAAAACAACAGCAAGTGCAGATAACGTTGTATGGACTTTATCGGTCAACCTTTCTTCTCCAACAGTTGCCGCTGCGGTAAAGAAAGTTGATTCAGATGTTGCCGCTCTTTCTGGCTACTTAACTTCTGGTGGAATCGCAGCTGATGCACTAACTCTTGGGCCGGTTTCAACATATGCCAACGAGGAATACGTAAACGGCAATGCAACTGGTCGCACTCTTTCTTACCGTGCACAACGTGATGTCACCGTTCGCACAAAGGATGTGCAGCTGGTATCAAAGCTCAGCCAAGGAATTGGCGAACTTCTACAAACTGGAATTAACGTTAATAACTACGGACCTCAGTATTACATCTCTAATTTGCCGGAACTACGTCCACAGTTGATGAGTGAGGCGATGCAAGATGCAAAGTTTCGGGCAGAATCTATGACTAAGGCCGTTGGTGGTTCACTTGGTGCACTGGTGAATGTAAAAGCTGGTCCAATTCAGATCACAACGCCTGATTCAACAATGACTTCTGATTATGGTTCCTATGACACCAGCACAATTGAAAAAACAGTTTCAGCTACGGTTTCAGTAACTTTTAATACAAACTAAAGCGGAATATTGCCGTGAGCCCCACGACGGTGCGGAGCATCAGCAATTACTTTAGCTAATGCACTGCGCGTTAATGAAGGTTCGATAATTTCATCAACTGCGCCAATTTCAACTGCTCGACCTACTCCACCTGAAATCTTGTCGTGTTCGGCGGCCAGTTCTAACTCCATGGCTTCGCGTTGTTCGGCCGGTACATCAGCCAAAATACGGCGATGTAAGACTCGGACTGCGGCAACTGCGCCCATAACTGAAACCTCTGCTTGTGGCCACGCAAAGACGCGAGTTGCACCCAATGCTTTTGAATTCATTGCAACGTATGCACCGCCATATGCACGGCGAGTAATTAAAGTAACACGGGGAACAACAGCTTCACCAAATGCGTGCAAAAGTTTCGCTCCGCGACGAACAGCACCTTCCCATTCTTGACCGGCGCCTGGCAAAAAACCCTGCACATCGGCGATAACAATGAGAGGAATTCCAAAAGCGTCACAAGTGCGAACAAAGCGTGCAGCTTTTTCTCCTGCAGCAGCATCGAGTGCTCCAGCAATGTGTGCTGGATTATTGGCAAGAACTCCAACGGTTGCACCACCTAAACGACCTAATACTGTTGTCATATTTGGGGCCCACATAGATAAAAGCTCTACGTGTTGTGAACCTTCATCCAGGATTGCGTCAATTAGCGGATGAACTTCATAGGTTCGAACTTTTGAATCAGGGACAAAGTTAGCCAGATCGAGATCTTTTACTTCTGAGTTCATGAAACCTTGGTTAGCAAAAAGATCAGTCAACGTGCGGATATCTTCAATTGCTTCTTCTTCACTAGCCGCGATGATGTGGGCAAGGCCGCTGTTTTTACGGTGAGCTTCAGGTCCACCGAGTAAGGCCATGTCGGTATCTTCGCCAGTAACACTTTTTACAACATCTGGTCCTGTTACAAATATTCGGCCTTCGGGAGATAGCACAACAATGTCGGTAAGCGCCGGTCCGTATGCGCCGCCACCAGCAGTTGGTCCAAGAACAAGTGAAAGCTGTGGGATGCGTCCACTAGCTGAAATCATTGATTGAAAAACTTCACCAAAGGCATCAAGGGATGCAACACCATCACTTAAACGTGCACCGCCTGAGTGCCAGATACCAATAATTGGAACTTGCGCACCCATGGCGGCTTTATATGCAGTAACAATTACTTTAGAGCCATCAATACCAAGGGCGCCACTTTTAATTGTGGCATCGGATGCAAAGACAACAACCTTATTTCCTTTGATATCACCAGTGACTGCAATCATTCCACAATCTGTGCGCGGGACTAAGAATTCAAATTTTCCATCATCGAGTAATCGAGCGATCCGGTTTTCTGGATCGCGTGGGTCTAGCTGCGGGTTTGGCATTTATATGCTCTTAAATACCAATACAACATTGTGACCGCCAAAACCGAATGAATCATTAAGCGCTGCGATATCTCCGGCAGGTAATGTACGTGGCTTATCGCGAACAACATCGACAGTTACTGCTGGATCTAAATCTTCGATGTTAATTGTTGGGGGAGCTAAGCGATCTTGCAAAGTTTTAACAATGAAAACCGATTCAATTGCACCGGCTCCACCAAGTAAATGGCCGGTCATAGATTTTGTGGCGGAAACAGCAACATGGTCAGCGTCACTGCCAAGTGCTGCGCGCAAAGCATTTGCTTCGGCAACATCTCCTGCTGGAGTAGACGTAGCGTGCGCGTTTAAGTGAACAATATCTTTTGTTGTAAGGCCGGCATCACGCAGTGCAAACTTGAGTGCACGCTGTACACCAGCGCCATCTGGATCAGGGGCCGCAATGTGATATCCATCTGAAGTTAAACCTTGACCGGCTATCTCGCAATAAATTTTAGCACCGCGCGCAAGGGCATGTTCGTACTCTTCAAGAACTAATACACCGCCGCCTTCACCTAAAACAAAGCCATCACGGTTTAAATCATAAGGACGTGATGCTCGCGCTGGTTCATCGTTGCGTGTTGATAGCGCTTTCATTGCCGCAAAGCCCGACATAGGCATTGCATGAATCGCAGCTTCTACACCGCCACTAACGACAATATCTGCGCGATCATTTCTAATCATGTCTAAGGCATAACCAATTGCTTCAGCCCCAGATGCACATGCGCTAACAGGTGTGTGAACTCCTGCTCGGGCTTGAAGTTCAAGGCCGACATTTGCAGCTGGTCCATTAGGCATCAACATGGGAACCGTATGAGGACTTACAAGACGTGAACCCTTTTCGCGCAAAATGTCATATTGATCAAGCAAAGTAGTAACTCCACCAATGCCTGATGCGATAACAACGCCGAGGCGCTCCTTATCTATTTCAGGAGAGCCAGCATCTTTCCAAGCTTCGCGTGATGCAATGAGTGCAAATTGTTCGGAACGATCGAGGCGTCTTAATTCAACGCGCTCCATTTGTTGCGATGGTTCAACTGCTACTTGCGCAGCGAAGTGCACTGGAATAGTTTGTGCCCACTCCTCGTTGAGGCTGCGAACACCACTTGTTCCAGCAAGTAAAGCTGACCAAGAAGTTGTTACATCCCCACCAATAGGAGTTGTGGCGCCTAGTCCAGTTACGACAACGCGACGACGAGTCATAAAAGTTAAGCTCTTACTGCTTACTTAGCTGCGTTGACAATGAAATTAACTGCATCGCCAACAGTGACAAGGTCAGTTACTGCCTCATCGGGAATCTTCACGCCAAAGCGCTCTTCTGCAGCAACTACAACTTCAACCATGCTGAGTGAATCTACTTCTAGATCCTCTGTGAAGTTCTTATCAAGTTCTATTGATGCAGCTGGAATACCGGCTACTTCTTCAACGATCTCTTTAAGTCCTGCTAGTACATCTGCTTGTGCAAGTGCCATGTGATGTGTTCCTTTTCTTAAGCGATTAGTTCAATGGATCAACGGTGGTAATTCTCTATTAGAGAGGTGCTTACTTACGAGTATTGACAGGCGTAAGTGTCATAAATCTCAAGGTGCAGGGGGTAACTGCACTACTTGGCCCGCATAAACCAGGCCCGCCCCGTAGCCAATGAGCAATGCTAATTTTCCGTGCATCTCGGGGTGTTGCTCTAAAAGTATGTCCATCGCAAGCGGGATTGATGCTGCAGAAGTATTTCCGTTTACTCGAATGTCATCGGCAACTAAAACTGAATCGGGCAACTTCATTTCCTTGACCATAGTTTCAATGATTCGAATATTTGCTTGGTGTGGAATGAACACATCTAAATCATTAACTGTTAAGCCAGCAGCCTCCAACGCTTTGATACCAACTTTGCTCATGGAATAAACAGCCCAACGGAAAACAGTTTGACCTTGTTGTGAAATATTTGGCCAACCTAATTGTGCGACACCTTTGTCAGGTGCGTTTCTAAATTCGGTATAGGCGGGATTCAACATGATGGCATCGCGCGAATCGGCATCCGAGCCCCAGATGGTTGGCCCAATTTTTGCCTCTGGACTTTGGCCTATAACTACAGCGCCAGCACCATCAGCAAAGATAAATGCAGTTGCGCGATCATCTGGGTCAGTAAAATCTGAAAGTTTTTCAACACCAACTACTAAAACATTTTTAGATGTTCCACCACGCACTAAATCATTTGCCATACCTACGCCATAGCAAAAACCAGCACACGCTGCGCTGATATCAAAAGCAGCAGCTTTTGGGTTACCCAGTTCATTAATGAGTTCTGTTGCCGCACTTGGTGCCTGAAATGGATATGAAATAGTAGAAAGAATTAAAGTATCGATATCGGTCATCGTTAAGTTAGCCCGCTTGAGTGCACTTTCGCAGGCAGTCTTTGCCATAGTGATGACAGTTTCATCAGAACCGGCAAAGCGTCGAGATTGGATTCCGGTTCGTTGCTGAATCCATTCATCACTTGATTCAATGCGATCAACGATTTCAGAGTTAGGAACTAAACGCTTAGGGCGATATGAACCAACAGAGAGAATCTGAGCATTGCTCGTTGGTGATGATTTGATAATCATGCGTGCCTTCCTGCAAATTCTCTAGCTGCAGATACATCATCTGCAGTTTTAAGAGCGAATGTTTCGATTTCTGGTGCACCGCGCTTGAGTAAGCCAACCAGAGTTCCTGCCGGTGGCAATTCAATGACACCCGTTACTCCCAAGTTTTTCATCGCCTGCATGCATAAATCCCAGCGCACGGGGTTAGCGATCTGATTGACAATGCGATTCAAAACTTCGGCCCCATCGCTCACGGTATCTCCATCTTTATTGGAGATAACTGAGATTGTGGTTGGCGCAGTTGTAATCGTGGCAGCCATTGCGCGAAGTGGCGCAACTGCAGGTTCCATAAAACGCGTATGAAAAGCGCCAGCAACTGCAAGTGCGCGAACGCGTGCACCTTCAGGCGGGTTTTCTGAAAGTTGAGCTAAGGCGGTTAAATCACCGGCAGCGACAATCTGCCCACCACCATTGTCATTAGCGGCAACAAGATTGAGCTGAGCTAACGCGCTCAATACTAAATCGCGATCTCCACCCAAAACTGCCGACATTCCAGCGGGGAAAAGTGCAGCAGCTTTTGCCATTTCAATTCCTCGAGCACGCACTAAACGCAACGCATCTTCATTTGAAATTGCACCACTTAATGCAGCTGCAGCCAGTTCGCCAACAGAGTGACCGGATGTGTAAGCAAATTCCTTGATCCCAAGAGCATGTGCACCTAATAATGATGCAGCGACAATAAGTGGCTGAGCATTTGCAGTGTCTTTAATTTCATCGGCGTCGGCAGTTGTGCCGAGTCGAATTAAATCTAAATCAATACGCATTGACCACTGTGACAAGAGTTCATGCAATTGCGGGTTAGTTGCCCAAGAGGCAAACATTCCTGGAGTTTGGGAACCTTGGCCCGGAGCAATGATCGCTAACATGTTTAGAACTTTACTCGAGTAGGTTGATTACTACCTAGTACGGGTAACTAACCAGACTTGTGCACTGTGTTGGGCAACAGCAATTTTTGCTTGCGGCGCCGCAATGACTGGTTCATATGAAGCGATATCTTTTGAAGCATTAAAGATGCAACGAAAAGCTTCACCCCACGTGTTATCCGGCAACGTAAATTCTGTTTGGGAATTAGATGAGTTCATTAATAGAAGTAATCCGCGTTTTGGATCGGCTTCCACAAAAACTGTAATGCTGCGCTTTTCACCGTCTTGCCAGTGATCATCGCTCATTTCGTGACCACCTAAAGAAAACCAAGCAATATCTTTTCGCTTGGTGCCCTGGTCAACAATGCCAGTGAAGAACTCAGATGCCACATCAGCCAGATACGTTTGTCGAATTTTCGCTAACTCTTGTACTGAAGCCAAGATATCTTTTTGATTCTCATTAAGATCCCACGATAAAGCCCAACCACCATTAAATGTTGATTCACTTTCTTCATCAAATTCCAGCGGGAGCGAATAAGCATTATTAGAACCGTTTTGTGAACGACTGACTTCATCACCCATGTTGATCATCGGAACTCCCGAAGAAAGCATGAGTGTTGCCAGCATTGATTTTTTGAGCCAATGACGGATTGTGTCTACGCCTAGATCATCGGTCTCACCTTCAATGCCAACGTTCCAGGATCTATTGGTCTCGCTGCCATCGGCGTTATTTTCAGCATTAGCTTCATTGCGCTTGTTGTTATAACTAACCATGTCATGGATGGTGAATCCATCATGGGCTGCGATGAAGTTAATTGACGATGTAGGACCTCGGTAATAGAAAATTGAACTAGAGCCGCTGATACTGCTGGCAATATCTGAAACACCTTCACCGTACCCGCGCTCTAAATCACTTAACCAGAATTGGCGCACAGAATCGCGATAAGCATCGTTCCATTCGCGCCAAGGATGTGGGAAATCTCCTAATGCATAGCGCGATATATCCCACGGTTCTGCAATCATTTTTAAATTGCGCAAAACAGAGTCAGATTCGATCGCCGACATAAGTGATGAATTAAAGGCGCTGTTGCTGGTGTAGAGCGCAGTTGTTAAATCAAAGCGGAAGCCATCTACTCCAATAACTTCAACCCACCAACGTAATGAATCAATAATCTGTCGTACTGCATGTGGATTACTAGCCGCAAAAGTGTTTCCACAGCCGCTTACATCTACGTAATTGCCATCGGAATCTTGGCGATAGTACGCCTTGTTATCTATTCCCTTATAAGAAAGCGTTGGCCCACCAACACCGCCTTCTGCAGTGTGGTTATAAACCACATCCAAAATTACTTCGATTCCTGCGTCGTGTAATTGATCAACAGACCACTGCAATTCGCTAATAGGGTCATTAGTGGCGCCATATGTGGCATGCGGGGCACTAAATGCCAAAGAGTTATAGCCCCAATGATTCTTTCGTCCCCGTGCATAAATTGCAGGCTCGGTCATCGATGCAGCGATTGGTAAAAGTTCTAGCGCGGTAATTCCGATAGATTTTAAATGCGCAATAGTTGATGCGTGGCCCAGCCCTTTATATGTACCGCGTTCATTTTCAGGTATCGCAGTATTTTTTGCGGTCAAACCTTGAACGTGTGCTTCATAAATAACTGTCTTTGCCCAAGGCACAAGCGGGCGCTTTATATCGCGAGCGCGATGATCAGTAACCACGCTGTACGGAACTTTGCCTGCGCTGTCTCGATCATCACGGATAGTTAAATCTCCACTGCCAATTGCATCGGTTGCACTATGCCCATAAATTTCGGGAACATAGTGAAGCTCTCCATCTAATGCATGTGCATAGGGATCAATTAATAGTTTGGCCGCGTTAAATCGCACGCCGTGTTCTGGTTGCCATGGACCATAAACGCGATATCCATATTTTTGACCCGAACGCACTCCAGCTAAGTAGCCATGCCAGATAGGCCCGTTTCGATGTGACATCGCAAAACGCGTTTCTACTAACGCCCCGTTCACTTCATTAAATAGGCACAGCTCCACGGCATCTGCAGCGTTGGACCAGATGGCAAAGTTTGTTCCGCCATCGGTAACGCTTGCACCTAGGGTTCGGGGATCTGCGGGGAGCACGGCGCAATACTGCCTTAATAGATGGTATTTACTCGCCCATTTGTTGGCCATTCCAGTTACTGGCCAGTAACATTGGCCCATGAAGATCGCAGTGTGCGTTAAGCAAGTCCCAGATTCATGGGCGGAAAAGAAGATGGTGGGCGGATTACTTGATCGCGCCAACGTCGATGCCGTTCTTAATGATCTCGATGAATATGCAGTTGAAGAAGCGTTGCGAATTGCAGAAGCACACGGTGGAAACGAAGAAGGTGGGGCCAATACCGTCACGCTAATTTCTATGGGACCTGAGCGAGCAACTGAAGCTCTACGTAAAGCCTTGTCCATGGGTGCCAATGATGCGATTTTAATTAGCGATCCAGTATTAGTTGGTGCCGATGCGCTTTTAACCGCAAATGTTCTCGCCAACGTTATACAAAAGGGTGGTTTTGATATCGTGATTTGCGGTACCGAATCAACAGATGCCCGCATGAGCGTTGTGCCAGCGATGATGAGCGAAAAACTGGGATGGGCTCAATTAACTTTTGCTTCCAAAGTCGAGGTAGATCCAGAGACTAAGAAGACCTCGATTACACGAGTGACTGAAGCTGGAGTTGATGAAATCTTTGCGCAATTCCCATGTGTCATAAGTGTTGTCGAAAAAATTAATGAACCGCGCTATCCATCTTTTAAAGGGATTATGGCTGCAAAGAAAAAAGTAATTGATATTCAAGATTTTGCAAGCACTGGCGCAGAGCTCACACAATCATGGTCAGTTGTAATTGATGCTGCGCCGCGTCCACCGCGTGCTGCCGGTGTTGTTATTACCGATGATGGCAATGGCGGAGTAAAACTGGTTGACTTCTTGGGCGAAAAGAAGTTGATATGAGCGCGGTATTAATTCTTGCCGATTTTGTCGGCGGAAAGGCAACTAAATCAACGGTCGAGTTAGCTACAGCCGCCGCTGGCATTGGTGAAGTAACTGCGTTAGTTCTAGCACCTGCAGGACAAGGCGCCGCATTTGCTGCCACCATTACTCAAGGGGCAATATCAAAAGTAATTGTTATTGAATCAGATGATTTTACACAGCACGGCGTAGCAGCTTCTGCCGATGCTCTAGCCCATGTTTCAGATCAGTTGAAGCCGGCTGCAGTGCTTATTGCTTCACATGCTTTTGGAAAAGAAGTTGCAGGACGTGTTGCCATCAAACTTTCCTGTGGAATTATCACCGATGCCGTTGATGTTGCACCAGATTGCACAGCTACGCAATTAGTTTTTGGTGGCTCAACTACTGTGCATTCAAAAGTCACACAAGGGACTGCAATTATTACCGTTCGACCAAACACCATAACGGCAGATTTTGTTGCTGCTAACCCATCCATTGAAAACTCAACTGCGCCAATTTCAGATGTAGCTAAGAAATCAACGGTCACTTCAACTCAACCGCCTGTAAAAGGAGGTCGTCCAGAGTTAACTGAAGCCAACATTGTTGTATCAGGTGGGCGTGGAACAAATGGAGATTTTGCCGCAGTAGAAGCTTTTGCAGATTCGTTGGGTGCAGCAGTTGGTGCATCACGAGCTGCAACTGATGCCGGTTGGTATCCACATTCACATCAAGTGGGCCAGACCGGAAAAACTGTTAGTCCCCAGCTCTATGTTGCATGTGGAATCTCAGGCGCAATTCAGCATCGCGCAGGTATGCAGACAAGCAAGAACATCGTGGTCATTAATAAAGATCCAGAAGCCCCGCTCTTTGAATTAGCTGATTTTGGCGTCGTTGGCGATCTCTTTGCCGTGCTGCCACCTGCCACTGAAGGCGTTAAAGCGCACAAAGCCTAAGATTGGCCCCATGTCATCTATCTATCTAGACCATGCGGCAACAACGCCCATGGTTGAGGACGCATTGATTGCGATGACGGCTCAGTTAGCACGACTTGGAAATCCATCAAGTTTGCACACACATGGACGTGCAACTCGCAAAACTTTAGAAGATGCGCGTGAAGTTATAGCAATAGAAGTTGGATGTTTACCTAGCGAAGTTATTTTTACAGCATCGGGAACTGAAGCAAATAACACAGCATTAAAAGGTTTGTATTGGCAAGGGCGCGATAATGGCCGACATGTCGTAGTTATAAGTGCAATTGAACATCACGCAATTATCGATCCTGCTCATTGGCTGCAGGAACATGAAGGCGCAGAAATTATTACTATCCCCGTAAATGCCGATGGAGTGATTAATCTGGATTTTCTTTCACATCTGATTGCCACAAGAGGCAACGAAATCGCAGTTATATCTGTCATGCATTCCAATAATGAAACCGGCGTATTACAACCGATCCGTAAGGTAGTTGAAATTGCTGGAGAAATTCCTGTGCATACTGATGCGGTACAGAGTTTTAAGAAGACACCACTGTCATTTTCTCAACTTGGTGTTTACGCGATGACATTGAGCGCACACAAAATTGGTGGACCATTAGGAATCGGTGCTTTGATTTTACGTAGAGCGGTGGAAATTCCTGCGCTGTTGCATGGTGGGGGACAAGAACGCGAAATACGAAGTGGAACGCTTAATGCGCCAGCAATAGTTGCATTTGCCGCAGCAGCTAAAAGTAAACACTATGACGTTGCGCATGTTGCATCACTTCGCGATTCATTTATTGCCGGGCTCAGTGCTGCGATTCCTGATGCAACTATTAATGGTATTTCTTCAGACCGCTTACCTGGAATCGTCAACGTAACTTTTCCTGGCACACAAAGTGACACATTACTTTTACTCATGGATGGCCAGCGCGTTTCTTGTTCAACGGGATCTGCATGTAGCGCCGGTGTTCATGAAGCTAGTCACGTACTTCTTGCTATGGGACACAATGAAGTGAGTGCGCAATCATCGTTGCGCTTCTCATTTGGTGCCACAAGCACATATGCCGACTGCGATTTTGTAGTGTCAGTACTGCCTGATGTAATTACCCGAGGACGGGCGGCGAATTTTTCATGAAGCTAATAGCAGCAATGAGCGGTGGTGTTGATTCAGCAGTTGCTGCTGCCCGCGCAGTTGAAGCAGGGCATGAAGTTATTGGTGTTCATTTAGCGCTGTCTGCAAATCCCCAGAAATATCGTTCAGGCGCACGTGGGTGTTGCACAATCGAAGATTCACACGATGCTCGTCGCGCCGCAGATGTCATCGGAATTCCTTTTTATATTTGGGACATGGCCGAGGAGTTTCATGATGGCGTTGTTGAGGATTTCTTATCCGAATACGCCGCAGGTCGTACGCCTAATCCGTGCCTTCGATGCAATGAAAAAATTAAATTTGCTGCTGTGTTAGATCGGGCACGAGCAATGGGTTTTGATGGAGTTGTGACTGGACACTATGCCCGAACAGAAATTACTGACGCCGGCAAGACCTTGCATCGTGCAGTTGATCATTCAAAAGATCAGTCCTACGTGTTATCTGTTTTAACTGTCGAACAAATTTCAGGCGCGATATTTCCACTAGGAGATACAACTAAAGTTGATATTCGAAAAGAAGCCGAAGCCCGTGGACTAGCTGTTGCACAAAAACCAGATAGTCACGATATTTGTTTTGTTCCATCGGGTGATAACGCAGGTTGGTTGCGCGATCGTCTAGGCTCTGAAACTGGGCCAATTGTTGATCAAGATGGCGTAAAAATTGGCGAACACAAAGGCGCGTACACATACACAATTGGCCAGCGCAAAGGTTTAGGACTAACGGTCCCAACGGCAGATGGTTCACCACGCTTTGTTTTAAAGATTGAGCCAGTAAGCAACACTGTTGTTGTAGGTGCACGTGAAGACTTAGCGGTATCGACCATGCGTGGAGAACGCCCAGTTTGGTGTGGACCTGCTGTAACAAATCAAAAGCTTCGTGGATTTGTTCAAGTGCGAGCACATGGTGCTGCGCTTGCGTGCACTTATTTCCTTGATGGCTCTTTGCTTGTGGCCGAACTTGATGAACCTTTACTGGGTCTAGCCACGGGTCAAGCCATGGTTATTTACGATGGTGATCGCGTTGTTGGTTCGGCAACTATCTGCGAGACAGAGTAATGAGCAACGTTGCCCGGCACAGAATGGGCGAATTAATCAATGAGATTCGCGATCACCAATTTAAATACTATGTATTAGATGCACCAACATTAACTGACGCGCAGTTCGACGCGCTATTGATTGAACTAACCGAACTGGAAGCAAAATTTCCGCAGCTTCGAGAAGCGGATTCTCCAACACAAAATGTAGGTGGAGGATTTTCGACGCAATTTGAACAGCGTGATCACATCGAAAAGATGATGAGTTTAGATAACGTCTTTGATACCCAAGAGTTAGTGGCATGGTTTGATCGGGTTGAAAAAGAAGTCACTAAGCCCACGTATTTGTGTGAACTCAAAGTTGATGGCTTGGCAATTAACCTCACCTATGAAAATGGGCAACTCATTCGTGGCCTGACTCGCGGAAATGGTGTTACTGGTGAAGATGTAACACTCAACGTTAAAACAATTAGGAATCTGCCACACGCATTAAAGGCCGCAAATCCACCTGCACTCATCGAAGTCCGAGGCGAAGTTTTCTTCCCATTGGCCGCCTTTAATGAACTCAATGATTCATTGGAAGAATTAGGTAAACCACTCTTTGCTAATCCGCGCAATGGTGCTGCCGGCTCACTGAGGCAGAAAGATCCACGTGTGAGTGCCCAGCGGCCACTTTCGGTTGTGGTTCATGGTGTCGGTGCGCGCGAAGGAATTGAATTTGATTCACAGAGCGATGCGTATGCAAAGCTTGCAAAGCTTGGCTTGCCAACCAGTGATCGCTTCAAAATATGTGCCACGCGTGCTGACGTAGAAAATTTCATTAAATATTACGAAGAGCACCGTCATGATGTTGAACATGAGATCGATGGAGTTGTAATCAAGGTCGATTCAATCAGTGAACAACAACAGCTTGGTTTTACCTCACGCGCGCCTAAATGGGCTATTGCTTTTAAATACCCACCCGAAGAAGTAACTACAAAACTTTTGGATATCAAAGTCAGCATTGGCCGTACAGGTCGTGTTACACCATTTGCATTTATGGAGCCGGTCAAAGTTGCTGGATCAACGGTTACTAATGCAACGTTGCACAATGCCGAAGAAATTGTTCGTAAGGGTGTTCTCATTGGCGATGTTGTAGTAATTCGCAAAGCTGGCGATGTAATCCCTGAAGTTTTAGGTCCAGTTATCGAACATCGAACTGGCGCGGAACGTGCTTTTGTCATGCCAACGCATTGTCCAGAATGTGCATCCGAATTACGCGCCATATCTACCGGGGATGTAGATATTCGTTGCCCTAATACTCAAAGCTGTCCGGCTCAGTTGCGAGAGCGCATTTATTACATCGGTTCGCGTGCTGCGCTAGATATCGATGTTCTTGGTTTTGAAGCAGCGGTAGCGCTATTAGATTCCAAAATTATCACCGACGAATCTGACCTCTTTGACTTAACTGAAGAAAAATTAGCAAAAAGTGAGTTCTTTGTGAAAAAAGACGGCACTGCAGGTGCAAATGTTGCCAAGCTTTTAGCAGCACTAGAGGAAGCTAAGAAGCAACCGTTATGGCGCACATTGGTTGCACTTTCAATTCGCCATGTTGGTCCTACCGCTGCGCAAGCTTTAGCAACTAACTTTGCATCCATTGAGAAGATTTCAACCTCAAGTACCGACGAACTAGCTGCTGTAGATGGCGTCGGGGCAACAATTGCTCAGTCCATAGTTGAATGGTTTGCAGTTGATTGGCACCGAGAAATTATTAAGAAGTGGAGTAAGGCTGGAGTAACTGTTGTACAGAAAGAAACTGCACAACTTCCTCAAACTTTGGCTGGGTTAACCTTTGTAGTAACTGGCGGTTTGGAATCTTTCACCCGTGATGGAATTTCAGAAACAATCGCCGCCCATGGCGGTAAAGCGGCAAGCGCGGTATCTAAAAAGACTGATTATGTATTGGTGGGCACAGATCCTGGATCTAAGTTAGCCAAAGCGCAGGAAATTGGGGTTCCAGTAATTGATGAAGCCCGTTTTAAGCAATTACTTCTTGGCACGGCGTAGTAAGGTTTACACATGATCAACGTAGCTGCCGAATCTGTTCGCGAACTTCCAATGCCCCCCTATGCTTATGGCCTCATTGGTTTTGCAGTTCTTTCATTACTTTTGTATTTAACTCTTCGCTTAGACCGGGATTAATTTGTCCCGAGTTGGAATCTACGGCGGAACTTTTGACCCAATTCACTTAGGTCATCTGCATGTAATTACCCAGCTCTTTGAAAAAGATTTAGTTGATCAATTATTAGTAGTTCCAGCAGGGCAACCTTTGCTACGCGACTCACAACCTGAAGCAACTCCTGAGCAACGTCGCATGATGTGCCAACTAGCAGTTTCAACTTTACCTGTGGCAATCAAAAGTAAAGTAAGTGTTAATCCGATCGAGATTTTGCGCCACGGTCCAAGTTATGCAATCGATACCGTTGAAGCGGTTATAGCTGCATACCCAGGTGATCAAATTTACCTTGTGATAGGTGCTGATGCTTTTGCAAAGATAGATAAGTGGCACCGAAGCGATGAACTGCAGGAAATGGTCTCGATTATCTGCATCAATCGACCCGGATATGCATCACTAGGAATAGATATTGCTGCCCTAGAAGTGGCGGCAACAACAATTCGCCAAGGATTAAGCGCAGATGTACCGGAAATTGTGGCGGCATTTATACGAGAGAATGGTCTCTATGACAATCAGTAGCAAGACCCACGAGATCACACAAGTAGCAGCCCATGCCATTATCGACAAGATTGGTACGGACTTAATTGCTATCGATTTATCTGATCAGTTAGTTCTCAGTGAAGTCTTCTTGATTGCAACCGGACAAAACTCAGCCCAAGTAGATTCAATTGCTGATGAAGTAGAACGCAAACTTCAAGCTATTGGAGAAAAGCCAGCACGACGTGAAAAAGGCGCAGAGTGGATTTTGCTTGACTACTCAGATTTAGTTGTACATATTCAAAGTGTTGAGCTTCGCAAGTACTACATGTTAGATCGATTGTGGAATGACTGCCCAACAATTGAACTTGATGCAGTTAAGGATGCCGCGGTACATGGTCGGTAACCGCATCGTAGTTTGGCGACATGGTCAAACTGATTGGAATAAAATCAATCGTTTTCAGGGGCACTCAGATATACCGCTCAATGAAGTAGGAAAAATACAAATAACGCATGCCGCACAAATTTTAGCTGGAATGAAACCAACTCAGATTATTTCAAGTGATTTAGGGCGCGCGGTTGAAACTGCGCAGGCCTTAGCCAAGTTGACTGGTCTTACAGTTTCTACGCACGAAAGTCTGCGCGAAACCAACGGCGGTTTGTGGGAAGGCAAAACTGGATCACAAAATCGCGCAGAAGATTTTCATAATTTCATTCGTTGGATTGATGGCGACGACAACCCAGCTGGAACTACAGGGGAGCGACGTACTGAAGTTGCCTCGCGAGCAGTTGGCCAGATTCTTAAATCACTTGAAGGCAAAAGCGATCAACTTTTAGTTGTTGCTACTCATGGTGGTACTGCTCGATGTGTCTTGGGAGAATTACTTCAACTTCCACTTTCACATTGGGGAGTTTTAGGTGGGCTTTCAAATGCATCATGGTCAGTGCTTCAGAGAAATCCCCGTCAATGGAATTTAGTTGAACATAACGCTGGATCTATTCCAGAACCGGTCTATGGCGAAGAAAGTGGCGCAACTTTCGTTTAAAACGCCGTTGGTGCATGCGGTAAGGTCTGCACTTGAAGTAAATGGGGCTATAGCGCAGCTGGTAGCGCACCTGCATGGCATGCAGGGGGTCAGGGGTTCAAATCCCCTTAGCTCCACATATGAATAACAACGGCAATGAAGAGCGCGAGCACGCGGCATATGACTTTGCCTACGTGCAAGAAAAATGGCTGCCGATTTGGGATCAGGTACAACCATTTAAATCTGGCCGCGCCGATGACGCTCGTGAAAAGAAATATGTTTTGGATATGTTTCCTTATCCATCCGGTGATTTACACATGGGCCATGCCGAGGCATATGCGCTAGGCGATGTAATTGCACGTTATTGGATTCAAAAGGGTTTCAACGTGATGCACCCAATCGGTTGGGACGCCTTTGGTTTACCGGCTGAAAACGCTGCCATTAAGCGCAACTCAGATCCACGCATCTGGACCTATGAAAATATCGCAGTACAAAAAGCATCGATGCGTCGTTTTGCGTGTTCTTTCGATTGGGATCGCGTTTTTAATACCTGCGATCCCGAATACTACAAATGGAATCAATGGCTATTTCTTAAACTTCACGAAAGAGGCTTGGCCTATCGCAAAGATTCTGCGGTTAACTGGTGTCCAGGCTGTCAAACAGTTTTAGCTAACGAACAAGTTGTTGCAGGGTTATGTGAACGTTGTGATTCAACGGTAACTAAAAAGAAGTTAAATCAGTGGTATTTCAAAATTACTGACTACGCCGATCGTCTACTTGATGACATGGCACAACTTGAAGGCCAATGGCCAGAAAAAGTATTAATGATGCAGCGCAACTGGATCGGGCGCTCAAGCGGGGCCAATGTTTCCTTTGTAATCGAAGGTCGAAGCGAACCAGTCACGATCTACACAACTCGCCCTGATACTTTGTTTGGCGCCACTTTTATGGTTGTGGCAGCCGATAGTGAATTAGCGGCAGAGCTTGTAGTTGGTACTGGAGTCGAAAAAGAGTTCGGCGCTTATCTTGAAAAGATTAAGGCTGATAGCGATATTGATCGTCTTGCAACTGATCGTCCGAAAAGCGGAGTCTTTCTCAATCGCTTTGCAATAAACCCAGTCAATGGTGCGCAATTACCTATCTGGGCAAGTGATTATGTATTAGCTGACTACGGTACAGGTGCAATCATGGCTGTACCTGCTCATGATCAGCGCGATTTAGATTTTGCCAAAGCTTTTAATCTGCCAGTTGTAGTAGTTGTCGAAACCGGTGAAGAAGATCCCAGCGTTAGCGGTGTAGCAACTGGCGGGGATGGAAAATTGATTAACTCCGGCCCACTCAATGGGCTCAATAAAGCCGAAGCGATTGCCGCAATTAATGTGCAACTTGAAAAAGATGGTCTCGGAAAATCTGCACGCAATTATCGCTTGCGTGACTGGTTAGTTTCTCGTCAGCGTTACTGGGGCACACCAATTCCAATTATTCATTGCCCATCATGTGGCGAAGTTCCAGTACCTGAAGCTCAACTTCCTTTAACTTTGCCCGATGCCGAAGGTTTAGATTTGAAACCAAAGGGAACATCACCACTAGGTGCTGCAACCGATTGGGTAAATGTTGCCTGTCCTAAGTGTGGCGCCGCAGCAAAGCGTGATACCGACACTATGGATACTTTTGTGGATTCGTCCTGGTATTACTTGCGTTATCCATCATCGACTGTTCACGATCAGCCATTTCTTAAAAAAGATCTCGAAACCTGGCTTCCGGTTGATCAATATGTTGGTGGAGTAACACATGCAATTTTGCACCTTTTGTATAGCCGCTTCTTTACCAAGGTGCTCAATGACATGGGGATGGTTGACTTCAATGAACCATTCACGCGCCTGTTAAATCAAGGCATGGTTGTTATGGATGGTTCTGCAATGTCCAAGAGCCGTGGAAATCTTGTAGCACTCTCAGATGAACTTGAAAAACATGGCGTCGATGCGATCCGCTTATCTATGGTTTTTGCGGGTCCGCCTGAAGATGATGTTGATTGGTCAGATGTTTCACCATCAGGTTCGGTTAAATTTTTAACTCGCGCATGGCGTTTATCAGGTGATGTAACTAGTGCACCTGGAGTTGATTTCGCTAACGGTGAACTCTCACTTCGTCGTGCTACACACAAGGCGTTAAACGATGCCTCATTTGCCGTTGAATCTTTTAGATTTAACGTAGCTATTGCCCGCGTGATGGAATTAGTAAATGCAACTCGCAAAGCCATTGATTCAGGGTGTGGTCCAGCAGATCCTGCAGTTCGCGAAGCTGTTGAAGCAACTGCAATCATGCTCTCTCTCGTTGCACCATTTACTGCAGAAGAGATGTGGGAACGTTTAGGGCACAAACCTGCCATTGCACTTGCCGGTTGGCCATTAGTGGATTCGCAACTTCTTGTGGCTGATTCAGTAGAAGCCGTTATTCAAATTAATGGAAAGATCAAAGAACGTATCGATGTACCACCAACGATTACTGACGCCGAACTTGAGGCGTTAGCTCTTGCGCATCCAACAATCGTTGCTGAACTAGGTGCAAACGCACCGAAAAAGGTCATTGCGCGCGCGCCAAAATTAGTTAATATCGTCGCTTAACACCCGCGCACGTAGTTCCACAATATGAAAGGCAATGTCAATGAAGACAATTCTGGATGCAATCGGTAATACACCCTTAATTAATATCGAAGGCATTTGGTGCAAGATGGAATACATGAATCCATCTGGTTCTATTAAAGCGCGAATTGCAAAGTACATGATTGAACGTGCAGAAGCCGAAGGATTATTAAGCCCTGGTGACACAATTGTTGAAGCCAGCAGTGGCAATACTGGAAATGCAATGAGCATGGTTGCAGCAGTTAAAGGTTACAAAATGTTGGTGATCATGCCTGATGGAATGAGCCCAGAGCGCACAGCAATCTCTGAAGCGTTCGGTGCAGAAGTTCATACTATGGGAGATTTTCATGTTAATGATGCGCTAGAAGAAGCACGTCGACGCGGAGCGATGCCTGGTTTTTTTGCGCCACAACAATTTGATAATGACTGGAACGTTGAAGAAAACCGTGAATGGTTAGGTCAAGAGATCTTGCAGCAGATGCCAGTACTTCCTGATTTAGTAATTGGAGGCGTTGGCACAGGTGGAACAATCATTGGTGTTGGTCAAGCATTTAAAGCTGCAAACCCTGCGTGCAAAGTGATTGCATTGGAACCATCTGAATCATGCACAATTTTATGTGGCGAAGTTTCAAAGCATTTAATCGAAGGTATTGCAGATGGATTTATCCCAGGAATTGTTTCTCGCCATCACCATGAGCTCGACGGTGTTATCGATGTGGGTTCAGAGGAATCGATCGAAGAAATGCGACGTATTGCTCGTGTGCATGGGATATTCGTTGGGCCTTCTTCTGGAGCACACTTAATAGCCGCTAAGCGCTTAAAGGCGCAGTACGGTGTTGAAAACGTAGTCACGTTCTTCTGTGATGAGGGTGAAAAGTACATCAACGATTACTGGATTAAGAAGTAAATATCCACACCTGATTGGGCGTTGTAGAGCAGGAATTCGGTAGCCAATAATTATTGGCACATGGAATATTTTGCTCAACTCATTGAAAGCATATCTAGCTGGTGGTTCGACCTTAATTTCACATCCCTGCAAAAGCGTGCACTTCTTGCTATGTCAGGCCTAGTAATTCTCTTATCCATATTTATTGTCGTACGAGGCAATACACATGAAGTAACTGCGCCACCTGTTGTGGTGACAGAAATTGCAGCCCCACAGATATTTGTAGATGTAACGGGTGCGGTTAATGACCCTGGGGTTTATACACTCACCGCAAATTCTCGTGTCATTGACGCGATTAAAGCTGCAGGAAATTCGGCTCCGGGAGCCGACTTGAGCACAATTAATTTGGCGCGAGTATTGGCCGATGGTGAACAAATCTATGTAGATGCAGCGACAATAAACAGTAAAGGTGTGCGAGTGAGCACGCCCACGCATAGCGGCCCGATTAACATCAATCGAGCTACCGCACGTGATTTTGATTCACTCGATGGCATTGGTCCTGTGATTGCTTCACGCATCCTCGCTTATCGAAAAGTAAATGGCCCCTTTACAACTATTGAGGATCTGCAAAAAGTGAGTGGAATAGGTGTAGCTAAATTCGCACAAATCAAAGCCAAGATCCGCGTGTAATTGATTACAGAGCGCTGGCTCTGGGGGGCGCAATTTGGTTAGGTGCTCTAGTTCAAAGTGCGACCTCGCCCTGGCGCATCTCTATAGCAGCGCTAGCTCTTGGAATTTTCGCTTTTGCCAGCAAACGTGCACGTTTCATTGTTCTTATCTGCGCGATTCTTTTTGGTTCGACAGTCATGTCCATTCGCCAAGCATCACTGGCACATTCGCAGATAACAAGATTCTTTAGTCAAAGTGCAACGATTACTGGACAAGTTGTGACCGACCCTAGTCGGACAATCACCGGTAGTTACTCATTTATCGCCCGCGCTACAACGATCAGTAATAGTTCAATTAGTTACACACTTCGAGTACCAATCAGAGTCATTACTCCACGATCAGATGTCACGACATTACTTCCCGGACAATCTTTTAAAGCACAAGCGCGAATTGTTGCTAGCAAAGAAGCGCGAGTAGCAGCACTTGTATTAATTAGTAGTGAAGTTGATGTGTTGACACAGGCATCACGGTGGGCGCGCGCACTTGGTGCCATTCGATCCGGATTGGCTTCATTATCTGGTGGAGGTGATGCCGGAGCGTTGATTCCTGGAATGGTGTTGGGGGATACATCAAAACAAAGCGCGGTTTTTAAAGCCTCAATGAAGCGCTCAGGATTGACACATTTAGTTGCAGTGAGCGGCGCTAACTTCGCACTTGTCTCAGCGTTTGTGTTATGGATTATGCAGTATTTGTTTTCGTCAATGAAGTTTCGATTATCAGCAACGGCCATTTCACTCATTGCTTTCATCGCACTTGTGCGGCCCTCACCATCAGTGCTGCGTGCTGCGGCCATGGCTGCCGTTTTATTGGTTGCACAGGGCACCAAACGCGGTCGCGACTCTTTGCCAGCTTTAGGTTTTGCAATGGGGTGTGTGGTTGCAATTGATCCGTGGCAAGCACGAGATGCAGGGTTTGGACTTTCAGTTTTAGCAACAGCTGGTCTACTTCTATTTGCACCCATCTTGGCCGAGAAGTTTTCAGCCCATATCCCGAAAAAACTTGCCCAAGCGTTAGCGCCACCTATTGCGGCGATAGTTTTTTGTTCACCGATTATCGTTGCGTTGTCGGGTTATCTCGCCCCCATGAGTGTGATTGCTAATTTACTGGCTGCACCGCTTGTTGCACCTATAACGATTTTGGGTTTCATAGCCGCGCTATTTTCACCTTTTGCACCACTAATTTCATCGGCACTTATCTGGGTGTGCAGGTTTCCCGCAGCTGCAATAGCTGCAATTGCGCAATGGGCATCGGGATTTTCAGTTCTCAATCTAAGCACTGGAAGAACTGGATTTATCATTGTTGCTACTTTCACAATTTTGCTATGGGTTTTAAAGAAATGGTATAAGCAAATCATCGCCATGACATTGGTAGTCATTATTGCAATTACATGGTTGCAACGCTGGCCAGGAGGGGACTGGCAGATTGCCAACTGCGATATTGGTCAGGGCGATTCGATGGTTATCAATCTAGGTAACCACCGTGGATTAGTTATTGATGTTGGGCCAGATGCAGTTGCTGAAGATCACTGCCTCAAGGCCCTTGGAATTAATGAAATACCGTTGCTGATTTTGTCGCACTTTCATGCAGACCATGTTGCAGGCTTACCGGGTGCAATCAATAAGCGCACAGTTGGTCAAATATGGGTCAGCGTTAATGTCGAGCCAATAGTTGAGAGCACCATGGTGAAATCTTCAATGCTTGGAGTAGACATAGTTACCGCAGTACGCGGCATGAGCGCTGCTGTTGGAGATTTAACATTAAAGGTTTTATGGCCAACATTGAGTGCAACTAGCTTTATAGAAATGCCGGGTGAGGGTTCGCAGATTAATAATTCAAGCATTGCAACATTGATTAGTAGTCCGACATTTACTATTTTTACTGGAGGAGATCTCGAGCCTCCGGTTCAACAAATCCTAATTAAAGACGTATTACCGGTAGATATATATAAGGTCTGCCACCACGGCTCTCGCTATCAAGATCTTGGCTTTATGGCCGCACTCCACCCGCGTTTATCTATTATTTCTGTGGGAGCGGGTAATACCTATGGCCACCCAGCCGTGCAAACTGTGGATGCGCTGGCTAGACTCGGCTCAGTAGTTGTTCGTACTGATATTGATGGTGCTATCGCAGTGAATGTTCGTAATTCCAGATTGCGTGTACGAAAAGCTAAGGGGAGATTTAACCTAGTCAGATGGGGGTAGATAAAGCGTGAATTCTTTCTACCTCATTCTTGGTTCCGAAGGCGCTCTTGCCGATAGAGCGTTAACCAAGTTGACCACACAGTTACAAGATGAAAAATGCGAGATCACCAACCTTTTTGCCAGTGATGTTTTAGTCGGCGATATTGCTGACGCCCTTGCCCCTTCATTATTTTCTGAACGACGAGGGCTGATAATTCGCGACTTGCAAGATTTACCTGAGGATTCCAAAGATGAAATAACCCGTTATCTAGATTCACCAGATCCAAGTACCACTGTTGTGTTTGTCCATAAGGGCGGAGTTAAAGGTAAAGGGCTTTTAGATGCGATTAAGAAAACTAAACCTGAACTCATTGCTTGTGATCCGATAAAAAAGGAAGCTGAAAAAGAAGAGTTCGTTCGCACTCTATTTCTTGATCTCAAGCGCAAAGCAACTCCGGCGGCGATTTCTGCCTTAGTCGGAGCACTTGGAAATGATCTACGTGAACTTCAATCAGCGATAAGCCAGATTGCAGCAGATGCCCCCTCCGGGACAATTGATGAAATTATGATCGATAAGTTTCATCAAGGTCGCGTAGAAACAACTGGATTTGATGTTGCTGATGCAACTCTTGACGGAAATTTATCTAGCGCCTTAATTGCACTGCGAAGTGCACTAGAAACCGGTACGGATCCAGTAATGATTACTAGTGCAATCGCATCATCACTTCGCTCACTTGCCAAAGTTTCTGGTGTTAATCGCGCAGTAAAATCTTTTGAACTAGCTGGGCAATTAGGTATGGCGCCGTGGCAGATTGATAAGGCTCGACGTCAGTTAAATAACTGGTCACCTGCTCAAATCGCAGATGCTGTTGGGGCTATCGCCCTTGCAGATGCTGAGGTCAAGGGGGCGGCGAGTGATCCGATATATGCCTTAGAAAAGGCGCTCACCCGCATCACTTCCAGATATAAAGGCTAAATTCCCTAATTTGACCCTGGGCGAGAGGTTCCGTACCCTTAGCCTCTGCCCGAAGGAGCCAGAAGTTCCTGATGTGGGCTAAAAATGAACTGGAGTTACACGTGTACGCAATCGTTAAAGCTGGCGGCCATCAGGAGAAAGTGGCAGTTGGAGACACAGTAATCGTCGATCGA
>CAEZYA010000024.1_pt1 | contig 18988 bp, 27 predicted proteins | sample 7265391 | NCBI WGS metagenome assembly CAEZYA01 (sample SAMEA6813922, study PRJEB35770) | freshwater metagenome | biome: Freshwater; feature: Freshwater reservoir; material: water | place: Czech Republic | collected 2017-04-14 | depth 30m m
AACGTGCAGTGAAAGTGGCATATGCGTAGGTTACCTGCGAACTCGTAAATACGTGGCAAAGGCGAGCGACCAGAACTTATTAATCGACTTCTCCCATTCGCCAACTAGTTGGCGGGCATAACCACCTGTGCCAACTTTGAATTGAATCAGGCCAACATGGGGATCATGTGGATCCAGGGTTGGAGTGATCCCACGTAAGTCATAACAATTTGCGCCACTGTCCATCGCATCTTTCATCATCGCCCATTGGATTGCATTACTTCCACGAGCCTGGCGACCAAAATCCGATGATGCGCCGTAGGAATACCAGTAATGATCTCCTACGTGAATTGCGATTGTCGATGCAATTACTTGGCCCTGCCATTTTGCTAAGAAAAGTTTGAGGTGTTCATCGTGACCATTTAATTCATTCCACATTCGTTGAAAATAACGAAGCGGACGCGGCTTGAAATTATCACGGGCTGCAGTTTCGACATAGACCTTATGAAAATCTGCAAGATCGTCTTTGCTTCCTCGAACAACTTCAACGCCTTCTTTTTCTGCTTTCTTAATATTTCTGCGCCACAGTTGATTAAAGCCTGCTGACAAGCTTTCTTCATTCTGATTGTGCAGATTCAGTTGAAAGACGAAGTTTGGTTGACCTTCGCTAAAACCGCTCTCAGATACAACTTCTCGCCAACCTGCTTTCTTCAAACTTTGAATCGCCAATCGACCATTTTCGTATTCAACAGTCGATTGTGTATGTAGCAAAGAACTGGCCTCATCTGATGCAAGTGCGGTTTTAATTACTTCACTTTCCCAATCTCGAAAAGGAATTGCTGGACCTATTCGAAGCAGGAAGATCTTTTCCTTTTTTGCTAAAACTTCAAGTGATCCAAGAACAGCTTCGTTGAATGAAAAATGCGGCACAAACAGTGGACCTTCAGGAATATACCCAAAGGATTTGCCTACTAAAGGAAGCGCACGAGTTAGCAGGAGCGCTACGCCGACAAGTTCTGAACCAGCGAAAATGCCGATTGATTTACTTTTCCAATCATTTTTAACTGCGCCCCATTCGGGTAGTTGTAAGAAAGATGCGCTGGTCAACTCTGAAATAAAAGCCCCATGCTCCTCTTGAGAGATAGACCTAATCTCTATGTGCATTGACATAGTTAATCCGCCCTTTATGCCGGATTCTTGCGTTTCATTATTAACCGCCAATTGCTGACATTGGCCTGGATGGCTGAATAAAACTTGGGTCATTAATTCCATGGCCAGGCAATTTTGCTTTTACGGTGGAATGAAACTTACTGACAAGAGTTTGCGTCTTTACTTCCTGCGTTTCATCTGAACGCAGGATTCCTCTTAAGTCGGTTTCTGTCATTGAAAATAAACATGAGCGTAATTGCCCATCTGATGTAAGACGAATTCGATCGCATGCACCGCAGAACGGTCTGCTCACGCTTCCAATTATTCCAACTGTCGCCGGCCCCCCATTAATTAAAAATTCCTCAGCTGGTGCCGATCCTCGATATTCAACTGGTGTTAATTCATAAATTTCTGAAAGTTGGGCAAATATCTCGTCAGCGGTAATTAGTTGTGTGCGATCCCAAATACCGCCTGCATCAAGTGGCATCTGCTCAATGAATCGTAGGTTGAGATCTTCGGCTAGCGCCCACTTCAATAGTGATGCAGCTTCCCCATCATTTACGCCGCGCAAAAGGACTGTGTTGATTTTGACTGGAAGCAATCCTGCGTCCTTTGCCGCCGCAATACCGGCAAAGACATCATCGATTCTGTCTCTGTGGGTCATTTTTTTAAACACATCTTTATCTAGGGTATCAAGGCTGATATTTATTCGGCGCAACCCAGCATCTACTAAGGGTTTAGCAAGTTTTGCAAGAGCTAGACCATTAGTAGTCATGGACAGTTTTGGAGCATTTTCAATTGAAGAAATTCTGGAAACTACTTCCACAATGTCTGGACGAAGTAGTGGTTCTCCCCCGGTAAGACGAATTTCATCAATTCCTTGTGAAACTGCAACTTCAATGATTTCAACTAATTCATCGGTTGTGAGTAAATCTGCAGAAGGTAACCAGGCCGCAAAATCATGAGGCATGCAGTATGTACATCTCAAATTACATCTGTCCGTGAGAGACACGCGCAAATCGCGATGACCTCGACCAAAACCGTCGATTAGTTTTGTCATGCGCTATTTACCCATTCAACAAAGCCGTCTGCGAAAACTTGAGACTTCCAGTTTAGAAGCTGTGCCTTCACGGTAGAGAGGTTCTCTTCGCATGCAGCAAACGCTGACTAGCGACGGACATTGGGTACTATAACGGCAATTGCGCTCAACATAAAGGAATAGTGGCTGATATGCTAGCCATCTTAAATCTCCGGGGAGGTATTTTTATGTCAGTTGAAAGCGATCTTGCACGTCAAGCGCTGAGCTCTATTTGGCAAGCCCAGGGAGAAAAGTTGGAAGAGCTTGATGAAGAATGCAACCCAAATAAGGTTTGCCGAAATATGAAAGATGTGACGTTTGAAGGATACATCCAAGATGAAGGCAAAGATCTAAAGACTGCTTGGCGTGAAACACTTCTGCGCGATGGCAAATTAGGCGCTGGAACTATTGGCCAGCTCGTTACCGAAAATAAAATTAAATAATCCAATACTCACGAATAGGGCTTTAACCGATGATTTCAGCTTCATTCGATTCCCTGACCGTTGAAGAATTAACCTCTGAGCTTCACGGCATTGGATACATAGCAAATCGAGGCCTTGCCACTTCTTTACTAATATCCATGAAGCTCGGACGCCCAATACTTCTTGAGGGTGAAGTTGGGGTTGGTAAAACAGAACTTGCTAAAAGTATTGCTGCGTTGCTCGGCCGAACACTTATTCGACTTCAATGCTACGAAGGAATCGATACAAATCAAGCGCTTTATGAATGGGATTATGCACGACAGATGCTTGCGATCCGAGCAATGTCTGGCAATGAAGTATCAGATAAATCTGTAGACGATCTCTTTGGCTCTAAGTTTTTGATAGAACGCCCTTTACTTCAGGCAATAAAAGCTGGAGATCAATGTGTCTTGCTAATCGATGAAGTCGACCGGGCTGACGATGAATTTGAGGCTTTTTTGCTTGAGCTTTTATCTGATTTCCAGATAACAATTCCAGAAATAGGGACAGTTAAAGCAGTTTCGCGCCCTATTGTGATTTTAACTTCAAATAGAACTCGTGAATTACATGATGCTCTCAAGCGCCGTTGTCTCTACAACTGGATTGGTTTTCCTGCACCAGAGCAGGAGCTTGAAATTATTAAATCTCGCGTTCCCGGAGTCTCTGAAAAGTTAGCGACAAAGGTTGTCGGAACGGTAAATAAACTTCGTGAAATGGATCTCGAAAAATCTCCAGGAGTTGCAGAAACCATTGACTGGGTGCAATCACTTGGAGCGATAGGTGCAAATACGCTCACTGAAATTAATGCGGCCGAAACTTTGGGAGCAGTCATTAAGGGGCGCGATGATCTTGATTATGTATCGGGAAATCTCGCCGAGATTGTTGCAGATGCCTCTAACTGAGGGTTTTGACGAACTATTTGTTGAATTTGCCCAAGAACTTCGTTTACATGGAATGCTCATCGGTTCTGATGATGTAATTACTTTTTGCAATGCAGTCTCAGTACTAGATGCAACAGATGTTATGGACGTTTACTGGGGCGGAAGAACAACTTTGGTACGGCGTAAAGAGAACATTGCAATATATAACGAAATTTTCCAACGGTTCTTTTTTGATAATTGGGAAGAAGAAGCAAGTGAAGCAAAGAAGAAATTCCGAGCACAAGTGAGTACTACGTCAACAATTGAAATTCCAGAGACCGAAAGAACCGAGCAAGGCGATTCAAATGATGACACCAAAATGGGATTTATGGCGGCCAGCCATGAAATCTTCCGCAATAAAGCTTTCAACGAGTGCACACCCGATGAGTTAGCAGCCCTTCGCAAAATGATGTCAAATATTCGTATCAATCCTCCAATTCGCAAAACTCGTCGCTTGATTTCCACCACCAAAGGTAAGAAATTGAATATGCGAAAAATCGTTCGCGAAAATATGAGGGCAATGGGTGAACCTCGAGAAATTTATTATTCTACAAAAAAAGAAAAACTCCGCCCCATAGTATTTATCCTTGATATTTCCGGATCTATGGCTGATTACTCCAGGAATTTATTGCAGCTTGCTTATTCGGCGCGAAGTGCAAATCAAAAAGTCGAAGTGTTTTGTTTTGGAACTCGTCTTACACGTGTCACACGTTCACTTTCAAAGCGCAATCCAGATCAAGCCATGGAGCAGGCAGGTGCTGAAGCTATGGACTGGGAAGGTGGAACGCGTATTGGCGATGCCATCAATACATTTTTAAAAAAATGGGGACGTGGACGAGTTGGACGTGGCGCCATTGTGGTGATCTGCTCTGATGGCCTTGATCGAGGAGATCCCCAATTATTAGCAAAATCTATGGAATCCCTCTCTCGCATAGCTCACAGAGTTGTATGGATGAATCCCCATAGAGGAGATGCCGAAAGATATGTTCCTACATCAATGGGAATGATTATTGCCGAGCCATTTATCGATGAAGTTGTATCAGGACATAATCTTAAGAACCTGGAAGAATTCAGCCGCAAACTCGTTTCAATCAGATAGGACAGTGACGAATGAAGTTCAGCGTTTCAATTTTTGCCGAAGGTGATCGCGAAATTACCCTTGAGGAAGTAGTCCAACTCGCTGATGCAGTAGCGATCTATAGCGGCCTTGCAACTGGCGCTGGAACAATGGGCTACGGTGCTCAAATAATAGTAGAAGCACCAAGTTCAGATATCGCCGTAGATGCAGCACTTGAACTCTTCAATGAAGCTGTTAAAACTGCAAACCTTCCTGTTTTTGAAATTATTAAAGCTGAAACTATGTCTGAAGACCAAGACTGGGAAGACGCTCTCGAACAATGATCCGTCTTGGTTCACTTGCCGGATATCCCTTTGAAGGACCACGCGCGCTAGCAGGTTGGACCGCTCCAAAAATTGCTGCTGTCTATGCAGTTATGTGTCTTAACGATGCCGAAAATAAGCCTCAAGAATTTTCAATAATTTATGTTGGCCATAGCGCAGATTTGAGCACCGATGGCTTTCCATTTAAACATCCTCGTTCAGCTTCATGGATTGCTCGTGCTGGTAATAAATATAATTTGCATATCTGTTGGTTTGATATCCCCGGCGGAACACAACGTCACCGTGAAATGATTTCTCATGAATTAATGGCGGTATACGAGCCAAGTTGTAACCTAGAAAAATATGATCAAGCGTGGAAAGACGAATGGATCGGCGAATACTCAAATGCATTCACCGATCCATTGACTACTGATCGCGATCCAAATAATCGCACTCAGTAAAAACTAATCGATCTTTACGCCAACACCATCAAATAGACGTGAGCGTCGAGTTCCCATTGCGGGGAAATTTGGCTTAGGCGCTGCATGTTCTGGCTCTGCAACGTAAGTTGCACCAACCACAATTGCTTCTGCAAAGCCGTACAAAAGTGGAAGCGCACCGGCGACAACGCCACCAGTTCTGTTAATGCGCTCTAAGCCGGGCTCGATTGCGTCAGCATCGGCTTTAATCCCCCACACTAGATCCGCAGCTTCTTCCAACTTTGTAGCAACAGCTGCAAGCTGGCGACCTACGATGAATAAGTAGATAGCAAGCCCTGCAATCAGCGCGGTGATATCGATAACTGAGAAGAGTTGAAGGCTATTCATGAGCGCACCTTTTCCAATACACGTCCGAGGAATAAGTGATGCTCTAGACCTTCAGCCAAAACAGCATCAACTGCTGCTGCAGTCTGATTTATAAGATCTGTGTTTGCAGTATTAGCTTTAGCGGCGGTGAGAGTCTCACGAATCTGAGCCACACGCTTATCAATTACTCTAACAAGTAGCACCAAAATGGTGAGTAGCGCCGCAACTGCAACCACTACAACAGCACCGAGGATATTTGCTAGAACCCAGAGTGAGTGAGTATTTGAATCCATCTGCTCAGCCTCCTAACTTTGTACGGCCACGATTGAGGCCGGCAACAATCGCAGTAGCCGATGCGATAGTTACCTTTAATCCCTTTAGGCCCGCTGTGTTTACGACTGCGCTTTCAAGGCCAGAATTTATTCTTGCGGCTTGCCCGCCGATTTTGTGTGCAAGTAACAAGATTGGAACAACGAGGGCGACAACGACAAGTACTACAACTGTTGCAATGACATAACCGATGAGCCAACCTGTGTGATTAGTAAAGTCCATGATTACTCCCCTAGATCGATTCCGCGAAGTCACGCACAGGTTTGAGGCTGGCGTTTACGGATGAGACAACAGATGGAACTGTTGCAGTCTTAGCAACAATTACTGCGACTCCGCCTTCAAGGGCATCTAGTGATTTAACAACTGAACGCAGGTGCATAATCACTCGAGACAGCCCGAGAGCTGCGGCGGCAATAATAAGTGTTGCCAAAATTAATGTGAATACTGCTTGTTGTGGCATCTTTTCTCCCCTATCCCAGCAACTTAGAAACAGGACCGGCGTAACGAACTGCTCCGTTAGCCACTTCCTTGATGACGTTATCTGTTTTTGCAAGTAAATCTGGTGTTGTGTTGAGTTCACCGATGAGAGCAACTCCCCCACCAAGTGCATCATCTGCAGCTCCACGAATGCGCTCTAACGGCCCTAGGACCGAATTAAGTAGAGCAACGAGAACTGGAACGATGACAACTAACAGAACCAGATTACCGATTCCCCATAGACTCATTAGTTTTCCTTTCTCTCTCGTTATCGACGTGCTACTGGTTGATATGGAAGGAAGAAGCGCGCGAAAATTCTCGTTGCTGACTTCTTTACAACTGTCATTGCGATAGCAACACCGCTGGCAGCCTTTGGACCACCAACAGTGTTTGGATCAAGACCCATTTCAATTGCCTTCATGCGGGCCTGCATGCTTTCTGCCGTTTGGCTTACTAACACTGCGGTGACATCTGCAATAAGACCGCGACCAAATTGTGCTGCTGCTCCAGAGACCGTAAGGTCTAATGAAATCTTTACTGAAGTTCCACCTGAAACAGGATTCAAGGCTGCAATGAGAACTGCCTGGGCTTCGCCGCGGCCTTTTTTATCTGAGCCAGATGCATCGAGAGAAATAATCTTCTTTGCATTATCGCGGCTGGCTACTTTCGCTTGTCCTGCAAATTCAAGTTTTACTGGACCTGCAGAGATGATGACATCTCCACCATAGTGGTCTGTTCCAAGTTTGTCGGTGAGGTCAGCACCAGGAATACATGCTGCTAGTTGTGGAATATCATCAAAGAATTTCCATACATCATCGATTGGTTGATCGACGACTATTGTCTGCGAGATTAGCATTTTGCCTCCTGGTTGATAAATGAGGTTGGATCTTTTTCAAAAGCTGTACGACACCCTGGCGCACAGAAGTAGTAGGTCGTGCCTTGGAAATCAAAGGGACGATTAGATTTTTGCGCACTTACACTCATCCCGCAGACTAAATCAATTACATCGGCAAATTGGACCATAGGAAGTACTTTCTTTGTTGAGGCATTCTTAAAAGCACCGGCTGCACGTAACTGCACAAGTTCAGCCAGAATCGATACTGCCATTTCACGGTGAGTGGTGTGGCCAAGATCTAGCCCTACAGGAAGTTGAATTTTTTCAATCTCTGATTGAGAAAATCCACGATCTTGCAAATATGAAAGCACTGCGCCACCACGTTTGCGTGAAGCAACAACACCTAGATATGCAGGATGGGCTGGCAATGCAATCTCAGTAGCTTCTTCATCGCCATGACCTTGGGTTGCGATAATTACGACTGAGGATGAATTGACCATGCCTGTAGTGAAATCTTCAAAATCTAGAAGATTGACACGCCAATTCAGGACTTCGATGAGTTGCTTAAGGGTGATCGCCATTGGTGAGCGACCAACGATGACAACCGCAGGAGATGCTTGCACTGGTTCTACATAAATTTGTAGAGCACCTTCGCTCTGACAAGCCATAGGAACAGTAAGTACTCCATCTGGAACATGCATGCCTTTGAAGTCAGCTTCTTGTCCTAGCCAAATTAATTGAGCTTTTCCTGAATCTAATACCTTCTTTGCTTCACGGATTAGGACTGGCTCGGCACATGCTCCACCAATCCATCCATGTAACTTTCCATCGGAGGTAATGATTGCTCGTGATCCGCTCTGTCCGGAAGAAGGACCTTGGCGCCACACAACAGTAGCCATCACAAATGATTCACCATCATTTGTAAGTTCAACCGCGCGTTCCATCACGCCCATTCCTTCTATCGGATTGAAAGACATGTATTAGTTGCCACTTCTAACTGGTGGCATTCCATAGACATCTTTACCTGTTGTCAGTGCTTCATATACACGGTTTGGCATCAAAGGCATATCGATATTGCGAACACCCTTTTCAGTTAGAGCGTTCATGACTGCATTAACAAATGCTGCCGGTCCGCCTACTGTTGCGCATTCACCGACTCCCTTTGCACCGATTGGGTGGTGAGGACATGGTGTAACAACTTCGTAGAGTTCAAAGCCTGGAGTTTCCCATGCTGTTGGAAGTAAGAAGTCCATGTAGTTTCCACCGATGATGTTTCCTTCTTCATCATAAGTTTGATACTGCATGTTTGCCATTGCATATGCCTCAGTGAGCCCACCCATGATTTGTCCTTCAACAATCATTGGATTGATGCGAACACCGCAGTCATCAACAGCAACAAACTGCAATACATCCCAGACTCCAGTCTCTGGATCAATTTCGACCTTAGCGATGTAACATGCAAATGGCCATGTGAGATTTGGAGGATCGTAGTAAGCAACATTTTCCAGACCTGGCTCCATGCCATCTGGCATATTGCTATAGGCAGCCATTGCGCAATCTTGAATTGTCACACCACGTTCTTGATTTCCGCGAACATAGAAACGACCTAGCTCCCACTCAATATCTTCTTCAGATACTTCTAGAAGGTGAGCCGCAAGTTTGCGTGCCTTTGCACGCACTTTTCGTGCAACCATTGCAATTGCAGCACCAGCTACTGGAGTGCTTCGAGATGCATATGTACCCATACCAAATGGAGCTGTATCGGTATCGCCTTCTTCAACAAGAATGTCATCTGCAGGTATTCCAAGTTCGTGCGCAACAATTTGTGCCCACGTTGTTTCGTGACCAGTACCTTGGCCGCGAGAACCTGTACGCAAAAGCGCTTTACCTGACATGTGGATACGAAGTTCAGCTGAGTCGAACATCTTGATTCCCAAGATGTCGTATTCACGGCTATTACCAGCACCTAATGGTTCAGTCATTACTGAAATACCGATACCTAGTAAGCGACCACGCTTAGCAGCCTCTGCTTTTTCTGCCGCAAAATTCTTGTAATTGATAGCTTCCAAACCAATATCCAAGCACTTTTCATACTGACCTGAATCAGTTAAGAATCCAAATGCAGTTCGGTGTGGATGCTGTTCATCTTTAACGAAATTAACTCGGCGGAATTCTGCCTGGTCCATTCCAAGATCATCTGCTGCTGCTTGCACCATGCGCTCTTGGAAAAACATTGCTTCTGTTACGCGGAATGAACAACGGTAGGCAACTCCGCCTGGAGCTTTATTGGTGTAGTAACCAGTTGCAAACATATGCGCAGTTGGAATGTCGTAGCACGCAAATGCTGAGTGCATTAGGCCAATCTTGAATTTACTTGGTTGAGCATCTGAGAAGAATGCACCGTGGTCAGAAATAGTGTTCATGCGAACACCAAGAATCTTTCCATCTTTGCGTAGCGCCATCTCACCCTTTAGGTAAACATCGCGACCAAAGCCAGTTGAAATCAAGTTACCGGTCTTATCCTCAATCCACTTGACTGGTTTTTCAGTCAAGATGGAAGCAAGAATTGCTACAACATAACCTGGATAAATTGGCACCTTATTTCCGAATCCGCCTCCAATATCTGGAGTAACGATTCGAATATTCTGTTCAGGAAGTTCTGCCACCATTGCAACGGCTGCGCGCACAATATGGGGCGCTTGTGAAGTCATGTAAACAGTTAATTTGCCCGTCGCGCGATCGTAGTCTGCAATCGAACCACAGGTTTCCATAGGTGATGGATGTGTACGTGGGTAGTGAAGTTCAATTTTTGAGACCACATCTGCATCAGCAAATGCCTTATCTGTACGGGCTTTATCGCCAATTTCCCAGTCAAAGACTTTGTTTCCAACTTGGCCAGCTTTATCGTCACGAATTTGAATCGCATTGGCATCTGCAGCCTGCACAGGATTAACAATTGGAGGCAAAATTTCGTAGTCAACAACGATTTTTCCACATGCATCTTTAGCGATGTACGGATCATCTGCAATAACTGCACAAACTTCTTGACCCTGGAATCGGACCTTGTCTGTGGCCAGAACAGCTTGAGTGTCATAGGAAAGTGTTGGCATCCACGCAAGGTTACGAGCGGCCATCATTTCACCGGTGAGAACAAGTCGAACACCTGGCATATCCCATGCAGCACTTGTATCAATTGATTTGATACGTGCATGTGCAACTGGACTACGCAGGATTTCCATGTGGAGCATTCCTGGAAGAACAATGTCATCTACATAATTGCCCTTGCCGCGAATAAAACGGTTATCTTCAACTCGTCGGCGGCTCGCGCCCATTCCGCCAATTTTGACTTCGTCTAGTTTCATTTTGTCTGCTCCTTGACCTAGTTAAGTTCCGCGCGCATTTTTTCAGCAGCCCAAAGGACTGCCTTAACGATATTTTGGTAGCCAGTACATCGGCATAGATTTCCAGATAAGGCCCATCGGATTTCATCTTCTGTTGGATTCAGGTTCTCTTCAAGAAGCGCTTTAGCTGCCATCATCATTCCTGGAGTACAGAAACCACATTGAAGTGCATGCTCTTGCTTAAAGCCTTCTTGCAGTGGGTGAAGTTCACTTGCTGAAGCAAGACCCTCAACTGTTTGCACACTATGACCGTCAGCCTGAACTGCAAGCATTGTGCAGCTCTTAATTGGGCGACCATCAAAAAGAATCGTGCATGCGCCACAGTTTGTTGTGTCGCAGCCAGTATGTGTTCCAGTCAATTTGAATGCCTGGCGCAACAAGTGTGCAAGCAAAAGTCGTGGTTCTACATTTGCAGTACGGGATTCTCCATTGACGTTGACCGTTACTTGGCGAACTGGAATATCACTTGAAGGTGCTGAATGAACTTCTTCGTAAAGGCTCGACATTTTTTAGGCTACTTTCTGTGTGGAGTTTGCGACAAGGATTCTCTTAACAAAAGTTTCTACTATGTGGCGCTTATATTCGGCTGAACCGCGGTGATCTGTACGAGGTTCAGCTTTTGCAGCCACTATTGCGGCAGCTTTTGCAATTGTTGCCTCAGTTAGCTTCTGGCCGAGCAGGGCAGAGGCTGCTTCGTTTGCATCGATGGTTTTTCCACCAACACCTGCGAGCGCAAAACCTGCACCAACAACAACATCACCCTTCATATCCAGTGCTACTGCTACTGATGCTGTTGCAAAATCGCCAACTCGTCGCTCAAGTTTGAGATAACCACCTCGAGCAACTCCCTGTGGGGCAGGGATTACGGCTTCAATTGCAATCTCGTTGTAATTCATCGAATTAGCGTATGGACCAAGGACAAAGTCCTTCATAGCAATTGTGCGCTTTCCTTTTGGACCTTGGACAATAATTGAGCCATTTAGCGCAATCATTGTTGCCGCCCAGTCACCTTGTGGATCTGCGTGACATACAGAACCAACAAAAGTTCCACGTGTTCGGACAATTGGGTCTGCAACAAGTGGTGCTGCGGCTGCAATAGTTGGTTGACGCTTTGAAATTTCAAGAGACTTTTCTAGATGCTCGTGTCGCACTAGTGCACCTATGTGAAGTGTTCCGTCAGCATCGAAGCGGATGTAATCGAGCCCTGGAATATTATTGATATCAACAACTTGTTCAGGAAATGCAAATCGAAGTTTGAGCATTGGGACAAGACTCTGCCCTCCCGCCAAAATCTTTGCCTCACCCTTACCGGCATCTAGAAGTTTGATTGCTTCTTCAACGGTGTTCGGAGATTCATATTTAAAACGTGATGGATACATAATTAATTTCCTCTGCCTAAGTGTCCGGTTATTTGCTCTTGTTATCTTTTACTGCAACTGGCATTGAATCTGCATCTGGATTAGGCCGCGGTTCTTGATGTGCAGGCCATGGCCCTTGCACAGGTTGACTAGCAACTTTTAAAAATTCTGTCATTTGTGGCCATGCCCAAACAGTTGGACTGCCGCCTGTCTTTGGTGAGTTTTCAATGAGTGCAAATAAACGTGGAGTGCCACGTTCTTGTCCGGTTGATTCAACAGTCATGGGCATCCCTCTTCGTTGACGAGAAAGGAAAAGTAACACCACGCAGGCTCCTAAACAAGTGTGTTGGCCAATATTTACTGCGGCGGTTCTTCATGTTTTTCAACAAACCGAGCTGCTTTTGAGCGCTAAATCTGCCCACTAAAACTATCTAGGTCAGCCTGGGTATCAACATCATTTCCTGTAGCAAGATCCCTGAGTTCAATCAAGAAAACATCGTCTCGCCATTTAAGATAATTACGAGCTCCTGCATCTCCGGATGTACTTTCAATGATTGGTTGCCAGTGCTTTCGGGCAAACTTAACTGGGTGCCCGGGTTTTCCAGCAAATTGGCCCACCACAATTTCCTGCGGAGCCTCTGAGATTTTGCGTATAGCTGCGGCGGTCATACCGGGAAGATCTACTAGAGAAATGACTACCTCAGAGTTTTCTGGATTTTCAGATATTGATTTTAAACCCGTGATGAGCGAACTGCCCATCCCACTTTCCCAATCAGGATTATTAACGACATGCGCATCTGGAACAGAACCCTGCCAGGCACCTAAAACAACATAAACATTTTTGATGCCTGCCTCATGAAAAATTGAGACTGCTCTGTCAACTAAACGTTCACCATTAATTTCTATCGTTGCTTTTGGTCTGCCCATGCGTGAACCAGAACCAGCCGCGAGGATTAATCCAACTTGCATCGCTATACTCTACGTCATGCGTGAAATATTGAGTGAGGTTTTACCATCTTTTAATTCTGGTAAGCCTTTTGTTCTAGCAACAGTTACTCGCACCTGGAGTTCTGCCCCGCGCCCTGTTGGTGCTGCCATGGCACTTCTAGATTCCGGGGAAGTTGTTGGTAGCGTCTCTGGCGGATGTGTAGAGGGTGCCATTCATGACGTCTCACTCGAAGTTTTAAAAACCAAGCAATCACAATCAGTGACTTATGGAGTCAGCGATGACAACGCATTTGCTGTGGGATTGACATGCGGTGGCACTATAGAACTTTTTATTCAATATATTGACCGAGAAAGCTTCCCAGAATTTGCTGACATTGCTTCAAATATTGAGCAAGAGAAAGCGGTTGGCGTAGCCACGTTGATTCATTCTGAAAGCGGAGTTGGTGCACGAATCATTCTTACAAAGACCGATGCAAAAGGATCTTTAGGTAATTCGCAATTGGACCATGCTGCAATAGAAGGCGCTCGAGCGCTTTTGATGCATGGAACAACCAAAGCTCTAAAGCTTGGACTAAATGGTGAGAATCGCATGGACGATCTGACTATTTTTGTTGAATCATTTGCACCTGCGCCGCGGATGATTATTTTTGGAGCAATTGATTTTGCAGCCGCAGTTGCTCGAATTGGAAAATTCATGGGTTACTACGTAATTGTCTGTGACGCCCGGGCGCTATTTGCAACAAAGCGCCGCTTTCCTGATGCAGATGAAGTAATCATTGACTGGCCACATCGCTATTTACCCAAAATTGAAGTAGATGAATCAACGGTCATCTGTGTTTTAACGCATGATCCCAAATTTGACGTTCCAGTTCTTGAAATCGCACTTCGTACAAACGCTGGATACATCGGCGCAATGGGCAGTCGACGTACACACGAAGATCGACTCCAAAGACTCAAGGAAGTCGGAATGACTGATGCAGAACTTTCAAAACTTAAATCCCCGATTGGCTTAGATCTTGGCGGAAGAACTCCAGAGGAGACAGCAATATCAATTGCTGCAGAGATAATTTCTAATCAAGTCGGTGGCACTAATAAACCATTAAAAGAAGGTAAAGATCCAATACACAAGATATCTCTGGCTAGTGAAGATGAGCCTGCGCCAGTAATTAATTTTTAGAAATTAAATGGAATCCAGCGAGCAATCGCACCTGCTGGGTTTAATCCAGGATTAATTAACGCAAAGCCTTGTGCATGTGCCACACCGCGCAACATTGCAGATCCTAAATAGCCAGATGGAGTAAATATTTTCCCATCTAAAGTTCCTGGTACTAGGCGCGAGAATCCTTCAGGTGTAGTAAGAGAAGTAGATAGTTCGATCTCTTCTAGTTGTAGTTGCACAGCTCCAAGTAGTGATGCAATAAGAGGTTTACCAAATGAATAAAGTGCGGCAAGTGCTGATTGCGGATTGCCAGGAAGAGCCAGAAAAGGGATTTCTCGATCACCATGTTGAACCCGTGCAAGAAGTACGTGATAGCCCGGGCGCACTTTTACACAATCAAAGACCATGCTCGCTGCAAGGTTATTCATCGCAAGTTTCACAAAATCACGCGGCCCATCGGCAGTTCCACCAGTAGTCACTATCAGATCTACAGAATCTAAAACCATGGCTATTTCACTATTGAGAACGCTGAGATCATCTTTAACAAATTTCGCTGATGTAACCACCGCGCCCATACCATTAAGTACCGAAGGTAACAAAGGGCCGAGTGCATCTCTAATTGCACCATCAACTGGTACTCCGGTATGAATGAGTTCATCTCCCAGAAAGAAAATAGCTACGCGGGGTTGTGAAATAACTTGAATAGAATCATGTCCTGTTGCTGCAAATAACCCGGCCATCGGCGGAGTGATTCGAGTGCCCGGTGTAACTAAAATATCGCCTGTTTTGCTTTCCATACCTGCTGGTCGAATATTTGCACCATCTTCAATCTCGCCAATGACAAGACCATTTTTTTCTGAAGCCTTCTCCCAGGGAATAACTGAAGTTGTTCCGGCAGGAATTACTCCCCCAGTTGCAATAGCTAGACATTGTCCATAATGAACAACTTGCGAGGATGCTTTTCCTGTCGCAACTTCACCAATGAGTTTCCAGGGACCATCGCCAGATACTGCCCAACCATCCATTGACGAAGTTTCAAAAGCTGGAAGATCACAAAGTGAGACCACATTTTCTTTGACATATCTATCAATGGCATTAGTAACTGAAACATTTTCAGTTTGCAGAATTGAAAAACTACTAGAAGCTAAAGAAATCCCTTGATCCCATGTGATAGTCATGGACATCAAAGACCATTGAGGACAGCGATTGCTTCAGCGAGAATTGAAATTGCAATTTCATCAGGAGTAGATGCACCTATTGAAAAACCCGCAGGCCCATGAACGCGAGATAAATCTGTTATGTCTCGATAGGCCAGCCAATCGGCACGGTTTTCTTGCATTTTAAGCGAACCCAGAGCGCCGATATATCCTGCAGAACTATCAAGGGCATAACTCAAGCATTGACTTGATGAATCTACATCATGGCCCATCACAATTGCACAATCCATCGGAGATAATCCGGCGGTTAGGCCAGCGAACATCGATGGCTGAGAATTGATTGCAACATTCCATCCTAATGACATAGCCATTTTCTCAATTGCCTGAGCAATCGGACCTTGGCCGGCAATAACTAATTTTGTGACAGGGTGATAAATAGTCACAATTTTATCTTCTAACTCAACAACCATTGATTCTTTTTTATTAAAGTACTCGGTAATTGCGGGATCTGCGGCGAGGATTGTTACTGAATTAAAATAATCTGTGCTGACAATTTCATCGTCTTTAATATGGCAAACAATTACAACAGATTCACGATCTAAAAAAGATTGCCAAACAGCCGGTTCAACTAGATCTGAAGGCAAAACAGCAAACTTGAGCGAAGTTCCTGTTGGCAAGCCGGTGAGTATCGATTCAAAATCAGTAACAACTCTTGTAAGAATTCTTCCGGCTGTCAGTTTGCGCGTTGCATGCTCGATAAGAGGGCCGTCAAATGCAGAATCAATAAGGGTCCCAATTTTTCCGCCACCAGGAGTTAAGGCAATTGCATCAAAACTCATAGGAACAACTGAATTTGAGGATGAAACTAACCATGCGATATCTGCTCGGGTCTTGTTCTTTACGCAGGCATTTACGCTCAGGGCAATTTCATACATGCACGTATTATAGGTAGAAAGAGAAAAAGCAACACTTAAGCCTGATTAATCGAGCCACCAACCGCGAAAGTTGCAGTTATGCCAGCAGCATTTAAGAAGATTTAAATGCTTGAGGATCGTAAATCAGTGCGTACAGGGCCATTGAATTTTTGCCATCCTGAGTCGCTGGTTCAAAAATGGAATCATGAGGGCCGGCAATCGCTAATACCATTGAATTTTCTTCGACTACCTTGCTGCCATAAAGGGGTGGTTCGTTGGGGTTTTGAGCTTTTTCGAAATCGGCTTTTGCAAAATAGTAAACCCCGGCGAAGCCATGGATTGATCCGTCATCAGCTATGTAATTTAACCGCACCTGGGCTATTGCTCCAGCTGCCTTTGCCTGAGCAGAAAATTCATTTGCTGCATCTGTCGCCATATTTTCAATTTTTAGGTGCTTAGCAATATCTGATGGTACTTGGATTGTGTAAGGGGCTGGAGCAAGGTTAATTTTTACCAAATCTTGTGAATTGCTGGAACAAGAAGTAAGGGCTAGTAATAATGAAGAAATGAGAGCAACCGTGATTGCGAACATGCCACTTCTTTTTTGCGAAATCGACATAGGCATTAGTGAGCTGCTCCCCCAAGATTCATGACAACAACGCCAACAATAATTATTGCCATACCAATTATGTTCAATTTAGAAAGATGCTGATCGAAGAAAATCACGCCACCAATGGCAGCTCCCATAATTCCCACACCTGACCACACGGCATAAGTAATACCCACTTCAAGTTTCTTCAGTGAGATTGCCATTAGTGAGAAGGCGATTACATAACCGACGGCAACTCCGAGTGAAGGCCATAGTTTGCTAAGCCCATCACTAGCTTTTAGGAACAGAGTTCCCATGATTTCAGCAACAATTGCAATTGAAAGTAGAAACCAGGCCATAGTGGGCAGACTACCTAGATATCCCGCTCGCGCCAAGCCAAAATCATTGAAGGCATGGATGAAAAAGCAAATAGAGTAGCAATTACTAGATAGCTTCCATCATTGCCTTCTGGTTGAAACATCTTCAGTTCAGGCCCAAAGAGCATTAGTAGTAAAAGTCCCAGGACTAGATATCCCATTGCATAGTAGGCGTATCGAAATGAAGTATCCCGCACTTTAATTTGACGCTCATCTAGAAGTTCATTAGGTGCATCGCCTATACCTCTAACGCTTATGCGAAGGAACAAATAGCCCACTAGAACTGCAAAAATAACGAATATCGCAGTAACGCTGTAAATAACAATTTCAGCTCCGCTAGATAATTTCATATTCGTTTTCAAAGTAGGCCAGTAACTTCCCATCGCCACCGCGATAAGACCCACGGCCATAAGTGCAACAAGAGCTCTGCGATTTCGCTGTGGACGAAGCCATGCGAATTTTGAGTTCTCGTCAGTTAATAAAGATTTCACTCCTTTCTCAGTAACGCCTTCAAACCAATAAATTTTGTTCTTCTTCGACATCCTTACTTTCCTTTCTTAAATGGGGTGAGTGAAAACAACTCTGAAACCTCTTGGTTGAGTGATTTAGCAATGCGGATAGCTAGAACAAGTGAGGGACTGTATTCCTCACGTTCTAGATAACCAATGGTTTGGTAGTGCACGCCAGTCTTATCGGCTAGATCCTGCCTAGATAGTCCTAGGGCAGCGCGTGCTTCTTCAATACGGTTATAGACCGGTTCTTCTGGATTGCGACTCATGGTAAGTAGCATATATGCTATGTAGCATTAATGCAACATCTAGGAAAGGCGCGTCGAACTAGAAAATTTAAGACCAAGTCTCAATCTCAAAAGCCCAGAGATCTAACTCATCTAGATCCATTGGCTTAAACCCTTTTGCCTCTAGGGCAGATGCCAACTGAGCCCTGTGCTCAGTTGCGTGATGTATTGCCTGTGAAAGGATGGTTGAGCGCCACCTTTTCACCATTTTGTCTTCATAGTTCTTAAACTCAATTTGAACGTCATCTAACTTCACGCACTCAAGTAACGCTTTGTCCACAATCGCTGCTTGCTCTTTAAGTCGCGTGAGATCTGCGATCACTTTCACAACATCAATGCAAGGGTCCCCCGGTTGAGTCAATACCGGTATCCCGCTGATGCGAAAGGCGTAGTGATCAGCTGAATCAACTATGTGATAAATAATCTCTGCAGCATGCCATTCGGGATTAGTTGCAAAAGCGGCAAGGGAGGCTTCAGGAAGTGTTTGAAGATGAGCAATGGTTTTCTGATTTGCCCAGGCCATATGAGCAAGCAGCCGATCAAGTGCAATAGTCATAGCCGAATCATAATTGGATCGAGTAAAGAAGAACTGCCCTATAAGCTGGACTTACTTAACTGCTGCTTCTAGCTCACTTACAATCAACTTGGACATCCCCATCATTGCATTCATTGCGGCTGCAGCCTTTAGGGGATCTGGGTTTCCGAGACACTCACCTAGTTGCTTCGGGATGATCTGCCAAGAAAGTCCAAATTTATCCTTGAGCCAACCGCAATTTCCAGGGGTTCCGCCATCTGCAGTCAGTGCATCCCAGTACTTATCAACTTCAGCCTGGTCGTTACACCTGACAATTACTGAGAAAGCTTCAGTGAAAGA
>CAEZYA010000032.1_pt1 | contig 15105 bp, 12 predicted proteins | sample 7265391 | NCBI WGS metagenome assembly CAEZYA01 (sample SAMEA6813922, study PRJEB35770) | freshwater metagenome | biome: Freshwater; feature: Freshwater reservoir; material: water | place: Czech Republic | collected 2017-04-14 | depth 30m m
ACTTGTCTGCCTAAAGCGCGTTCCACTAGCTGGTGGAACTTTGATTCTGACTCCAGATTCACGCGATATCGAAACTAAACATTTAGGTTTTGGTATTAGTCCGCACGAAGAAAATGCTGTTGAAGCTGGTGTTCAACTCGTTGAACAAATGGGTGGAACGCTGACTCTGCTTACTCTCGGACCAAGTGATGCTGAAGAACAACTTCGTTCACAGCTAGCTATCGGTGCAACTCGCGCGGTATTAATTGAGACAGATGGACAGGAGTGGGACCCACAGGGTACTGCTGCAGCACTTGTTGATGCGATTAATGCTGAAGAGACAAAGTTTGATCTCATTATCTTTGGCGCAGAATCGGCAGATAGTGCTGGATACCAAATTCACATCCGCGTTGCCCATGCACTGAACCGTCCAATTATTACCAACGTTAAATCAATGAAGATTGAAAATGGTGTAGCGGTTTGTGATCGCGTAGTTGCTGCGGGTCGTGAGCACTATGAAGTTGCTCTTCCTGCAATTGTCACCGTGCGCGATGGTTTAAATATCCCGCGCTATCCATCAGTGCCTGGCCGTATGCAAGCACGAAAGAAGCCTGTAGACATGAAGAAAGCTGAACCTCGTGTTCCAAAATTAGAAAAAGTAGTTTTAACTCTTGCACCATCTAAATCAACTGGGGCAGAGATTTTAGGTAAGGGTGCTGAAGCCGTCCCTGCACTGGTCGAAATCTTGAAAAAGATTGGAGCTTTCTAATGATTCTTGTTCTAGTAGATCATGATCGTGGAGAACTCGATCAACTTTCACTTCGCGCTTTAACGGCAGCTCGCAAACTGGGCCAAGATGTTGAAGCCGTTGTAATTGGTGGCGAAGGTGCAGCACTTGCTGGCATCGTGGGCGAATATGGCGCAAAAACTTTGCACGTTGCATCTCATGCAAACATCACTGACTACACACCTATGGCAACTGGCCGCGCACTCAAGGATTTAGTTGAAAAGCTAAAGCCAGCTGCAGTTCTAGCTGCCGGTAGCCCACGTGGAAATGAACAGTTAGCGCATTTAGCTGCGTTTCTAGACTTACCTATGGCGGCAGAGTGTTCAGAAATAACTTTAGGTTCACCTCACCATGTGCTTCGTGCGCGCTGGGCCGGAAACCTCATTGAGTCAGCAAATGTTCATGCTGATCTGTTGATTGCAACTGTTCTGGCATTTTCAACTGAACCAGAAACCGCTAATGGCGGCGCAGCCACAGTTGTGGAATTTGAACCAGTATTGCAACCACAAGATTATGCTGTAAAGGTTTTAAGTCGCGATGCTGGTGAATCAAAAGGTGGAGTAACTCTTGTTGATGCCAAAGTAATCGTCTCTGGTGGTCGCGGTGTTGGTGGCCCAGAAGGCTTCGGCCAAATCGAAGAGCTAGCAACACTGTTGGGCGGGACTGTTGGCTGTTCGCGTGTCGTAACAAGTTCAGGTTGGCGTCCACATGCTGAGCAGGTAGGACAAACTGGAACGAAAGTTGCACCTGATCTATATATCGCAGCCGGAATTTCTGGTGCGATGCAACATATTGCTGGCATGAAGAACAGTAAGACAATCGTTGTAATTAATACCGATCCAGAGGCTCCAATTTTGGGTTATGCAGATTACGCAATTATCGGTGACCTGCACCAAGTAATACCTGCACTAACTAGCGCAATTCGCCAAGCCAAAGGATAAAAAAATGTCAGATATTGAAATTGCACAAGCTGCAACCATGAAGCCAGTCACTGAAATTGGTGCCAGCTTAGGTATTGATGCTGACAATTTAGAAGCCTATGGAAAATATAAGGCGAAAGTAAATCTTAAATACCTAACATCACTTCCTGAACGTAAAAATTCCAAGTTGATTTTAGTGACAGCGATTAGCCCAACACCTGCCGGAGAAGGCAAGACAACAACAACTGTTGGTTTAGGTGACGCGCTTCGCCATATTGGCAAAAATGCAATGATCGCACTGCGCGAACCATCACTTGGTCCAGTCTTTGGAATGAAGGGCGGAGCAGCTGGTGGTGGGTATGCCCAAGTTGTCCCGATGGAAGATATCAATCTGCACTTCACTGGTGATTTCAACGCAATTGCCCTTGCAAACAACTTACTTGCAGCGCTTTTAGACAATCACATCCATCATGGCAACGAACTCAATATCGATGTTCGTCGTATTGCGTGGAAGCGCGTAGTAGATATGAACGATCGCGCATTGCGCGAAATCGTTGCATCTCTTGGCGGAGTCGGTAATGGATATCCCCGCAGCGATGGTTTCGACATCGTCGTCGCTTCTGAAATCATGGCAATCTTCTGTCTAGCAACTTCTATCGAAGATTTGAAAGAGAAAATCGGCAAGATTGTTGTTGGATATACCAAAGATAAGAAACCAGTACTTGCAAGTGATCTCAAAGCACAAGGTGCAATGACCGTAATTTTAAAGGATGCATTCCAGCCTAATTTGGTGCAGACACTTGAAAATACTCCAGCATTTATTCACGGTGGACCATTTGCCAATATCGCCCATGGTTGTAACTCAGTTGTTGCGACTACATCGGCCATGAAGTTGGCAGATTATGTCGTTACTGAAGCCGGATTTGGCGCAGACCTTGGAGCTGAGAAGTTCATCGACATTAAATGTCGTAAATCTGGTCTGCGTCCATCAGCCTGTGTTTTAGTTGCAACTATTCGCGCAATTAAGTATCACGGCGGGGCCGACCTCAAGACAATTACAGAAGAAAACTTGCCAGCCCTAGAAGCTGGCCTTGTAAACCTTGAACGTCATATCAACAACATTACAAAGGTTTATAACCTTCCACTAGTCGTTTCCATCAACAACTTCACTAGTGATACCAAGGATGAAGTAGAACTACTTCGTACACGCGTTGAAGCCCTTGGGGTAAAAATAGTTCTTGCTACACATTGGGCTGATGGCGGCAAGGGTGCAGCAGATTTAGCACATGCCGTCGTTGAACTCTGTGAGAAGCCACAATCAATGACATTTGTTTATGAAGATAGTGCAACGCTATGGGAGAAAATTAACGCAGTAGCATCAAAGGTATATGGCGCAAAAGATGTGACCGCCGATGCCAAGGTGCATGCAAAACTCAAAGAGCTTGAAGAATCAGGCTATGGAAACTTCCCCATTTGTGTTGCAAAAACGCAGTATTCATTCTCAACTGATGCATCACTGCGCGGCGCCCCAAGTGGTCACACCATCAATGTTCGCGAAGTAAAGCTATCTGCGGGCGCCGAATTTATCGTGATGATCTGCGGAGAAATCATGACAATGCCAGGTTTACCTAAGGTGCCCTCAGCAGAGCGCATTGATTATGTTGATGGAAAGGTAGTTGGCCTTTTCTAATGAAATATTCGGCATGGTCACAAGAGGCGGCGTTAGATGTTCTTGCGACCCTGCGAGAAGAAAAAGGTGCAGTCCTTATGGCGCTGCAAGCTTTGCAAAAAGAGTTTGGGTATGTTCACCAAGAAGATGTGGCACTAGTTGCCAACTTCTTCAACAATTCTCGGGCCGATGTTCATGGCGTTTTAACTTTCTACCATGACTTACTGACCGAACCTCCAACTGAGAATCAGATTTCTGTATGTGTTGCTGAGGCATGCCAAGCGGTGGGCTCACGCAAGTTAGAAAAAGATCTAAAAGCCAAGTTTGGCAAAGAAGTCCATGACGGTTATTGCTTTGGTAACTGCGCATTAGGGCCAAGCGCAATGGTTAATGGCGCAATCCTGGGTCGCGCATCAGTTGACTCGATTGCGAAGGCACGCGTATGAAGATCTATGTTCCAGGTGATAGCGCAGCAATTTCAGTAGGAGCAGATGAAGTTGCGCAAGCAATCGCAGCAAAAGTTAACGGTGCAACAATCATTCGCAATGGTTCACGCGGTGCGTTGTGGCTAGAACCGATGGTGGAAATAGAAACCGACAAGGGCCGAACTGCTTATGGTCCAGTAAGTGTTTCCGACATTGATTCCTTAATTGCGGCAGATTTTATGCATGGTGGTGCTCATCCATTATCACTGGGGGAGAGCGAAAAGATTGAATGGTTAGCCAGCCAAGATCGTGTGACATTTAAACGCGTTGGAATTATCGATCCGCTCTCACTTGCAGACTATGAAGCACATGGTGGATTAGTTGGTTTGCGCCGTGCAATTTCAATCAACTCGGCAGAAATTATTGAAGAAGTTACACAATCTGGAGTACGCGGTCGTGGCGGGGCGGGTTTTCCAGCCGGTATCAAATGGAAAACTGTTGCAGGTGCTGTTAGTGATCAGAAATATATTTGTTGTAATGCCGATGAGGGCGATAGTGGAACCTTCGCCGACCGCATGCTTATTGAAGGCGATCCATTCACACTCATTGAAGGCATGACAATCGCAGCCATTGCCGTGGGTGCCACACAGGGCATTGTCTATCTTCGTTCTGAATATCCTTATGCGATAAAGATTTTACAAAAAGCCATTGATATCGCGCACGCATTTGGTTGGCTTGGCAGCTCAATATTAGGTAGCAATTTTGCTTTTGATCTTAAAATCCGTGTTGGTGCTGGTTCATATGTTTGCGGTGAAGAAACTGCGATGCTAGAAAGTATCGAAGGCAAACGCGGCGTAGTTCGTGCTAAACCACCGCTTCCAGCTCTTGAAGGTTTATTTGGTAAACCGACAGTTATTAATAACGTCTTAACGCTGTCAACAATTCCTGCCGTTATGGCAGATGGTGCTGATGCATATAAAGCACGCGGAGTTGGGCGATCTCTTGGAACTCAAGTATTCCAATTGGCCGGCAACATTAAACGCGGTGGAATAGTAGAAAAACCATTCGGTATTTCAATTGAAGAAGTTGTCAATGGCTACGGTGGTGGAACTCTTACCGGTGAACCAATTCGCGCAGTTCAAATCGGTGGGCCGCTCGGTGCATACTTCGGAACAGATAAATTTGAAACATCTTTAGATTACGAATCAATGTTGGCTGCAGGTGGAATGCTCGGACATGGCGGAATAGTTGTTTTTGATGATTCAGTAGATTTAGCTCAGCAAGCCCGTTTTGCAATGGCTTTTTGTGCTCTGGAATCCTGCGGTAAGTGCACACCATGTCGCCTTGGCTCTACTCGCGGAGTCGAAACAATTGATTTGATCATCCAAGGTGTGAAGGTTGATGAGAACAAGAAGCTGTTATTGGATCTGTGCGAGGTTATGACCGATGGATCGCTGTGTGCCATGGGCGGATTAACACCAATGCCCGTAAAGAGTGCCATGATTAACTTCCCCGAAGATTTCACTGGAGAGGTGAGTCGACGATGACAATGATTCACGAGCACGACTTTGGTACTCCGGCTAGCAATAAGAGCGAGCAGGTGAGCCTGGAAATTGATGGCACATCAATAACTGTTCCTGCTGATACTTCAATTATGCGTGCAGCATCAATGGCAGGCATTGATATTCCAAAGCTCTGCTCAACTGATCGTTTGAAGGCATTTGGTTCATGTCGCTTGTGTGTCATCCAAGTAGATGGACGCAACGGAACACCTTCTTCTTGTACGACTCCTGTTGCTGACGGTATGAAAGTTGTTACGCAATCAGAGAAGTTAGATCGCCTTCGCAAAGGCGTGATGGAGCTGTATCTCTCTGATCACCCAGCAGAGTGTGCAACCGGAGATGAGTGTGAAGTCCATGGAGTTGCTAAGAAAATTGGTATTACGACGAGCCGCTATGCCGCAACTACTACTCACTTAGATTTAGCAAAAGATGAGTCGAACCCGTACTTCACTTTTGACTCAACTGAATGCATTGTCTGCAACCGTTGTGTTCGAGCTTGCGATGAAGTTCAGGGAACTTTTGCATTAACTATTGAGAATCGCGGCTTTGAAGCACGTGTTTCATCATCTGGCACATCTTTCATTGAAAGTGAATGTGTTTCATGTGGAGCCTGCGTGCAAGCCTGCCCAACTGGCGCGTTAACTGAGAAGACTTTGCTAACTATTGGTGCGCCGACTTCTTCAGTAATAACAACCTGCGCCTACTGCGGCGTTGGATGTTCTTTCAAGGCCGAGATGCGCGGGGACAAGCTGGTTCGAATGGTTCCATTAAAAGATGGCGGTGCTAACGAAGGCCACTCATGCGTTAAGGGTCGTTTTGCCTACGGCTATGCAACGCACAGCGATCGCATTACAAAGCCAATGATTCGAAATGCAATTACAGATCCTTGGAAAGAAGTTTCATGGGAAGAAGCGATTTCCTTTGCCGCAACTGGATTAAAGAAGATTCAAGCCGAATCAGGCCGAAATGCAATTGGTGGAATTACATCATCGAGATGCACGAACGAAGAAGTTTTCGTCGTCCAAAAGATGGTCCGTGCAGCTTTTGCTAATAACAACGTAGATACCTGCGCACGTGTTTGTCATTCACCAACCGGATATGGACTTGGCCAAGCTTTTGGAACTTCAGCTGGAACGCAAGATTTTGAATCAGTTGAGCACAGCGATGTGATTATGTTGATTGGCGCTAACCCAACGTCGGCCCACCCAGTATTTGCTTCACGTATGAAGAAAGCTCTGCGCAAAGGCGCTCAGCTCATTGTTGTTGATCCACGCGTTATTGCACTCGTTCGAACCCCTGGAGTTGTTGCAGCCCACCACTTGCAGTTAATGCCAGGCACAAACGTTGCTGTAATTAATGCACTTGCACACGTGATAGTTACTGAAGGTTTAGCTAAAAAAGATTTCATTGACACCAGATGTGAAGAGAAATCATTTAAAGAATGGGAAGCATTCATTTCACTTCCTGAAAATTCACCAGAAACACTAGAAGCCTCATCTCGTGTACCAGCCGAGGAGATTCGCAAAGCTGCGCGTTTATTTGCATCAGCCCCTAACGGTTCTATTTATTACGGTCTTGGAGTAACAGAACATAGTCAGGGATCAACAATGGTGATGGGCATTGCAAACCTAGCCATGGTTACTGGAAACATTGGCCGCAAGGGTGTTGGTGTTAATCCACTTCGTGGACAAAACAATGTTCAAGGTTCCTGCGATATGGGTTCATTCCCACATGAATTGCCAGGGTATCGACATATTTCAAATGCAGATACACGCAAGATTTTTGATGACAAGTGGGGCGTAACGCTAGATGCAGAACCTGGAATGAGAATTCCAAATATGTTTGATGCAGCAATTGCTGGTGACTACCGTGGGCTTTATGTACAAGGTGAAGATATTGCCCAGTCTGATCCAAATACTTCTCACGTTCACGCAGCCCTTCGTGCAATGGATATGGTGATTGTTCAAGATTTATTCCTTAATGAGACTGCAAAGTTTGCCCATGTCTTCTTGCCTGGCACATCCTTCCTAGAAAAAGATGGAACGTTCACTAACGCCGAGCGCCGCATCAACCGTGTTCGCCCAGTTATGAAATCAGCGACAGGTAAAAGTGAATATGAAGTCACATGCGATCTAGCAACTGCTATGGGTTATCCAATGTCGTATAGCAGTGGCGCCGAAATCATGGATGAGATCGCTGCGACAACACCAACATTTGCTGGAGTTTCCTTCAAAAAGCTTGACGAAGTTGGAAGTTTGCAGTGGCCATGCAATGAGGCCAATCCTGAAGGAACACCTACGATGCATTTAGAAACCTTCATGCGTGGTTTAGGTCAGTTCAACCGAACTCCTTATGTTGCAACTGACGAGAAAGCCACACGTAAATTCCCGCTCTTGCTTACAACGGGGCGAGTATTGAGCCAATACAACGTAGGTGCACAAACACGTCGCACTGCAAATAACATCTGGCACACCGAAGATATTTTGGATCTACATGAATCAGATGCCCAGCTTCGCGGAATCGCCGATGGCTCGTGGGTAAAACTTTCTAGTCGCGTGGGCGAGACGATTATGCGCGCACGCATTACTGATGAAGTTCCCGCTGGTGTTGTGTACACAACTTTCCACTTCCCAGAAAGTGGCGCCAACGTCATCACTACTGATTTCTCAGACTGGGCTACGAACTGTCCCGAATACAAGGTGACTGCCGTGGAAATTTCACCGAGTGCGCAAGGACCAGGCGCAATGATTGAAACTCATATCGATGGTGACGTTCAGCTGGCATCGATTATTCGAATGATTAACCAGATTGCGGCAAACTTTCCAGTAAGTGATGCACCTGAAGTAAAAGTTGCTCACCACATCGTGCAGTTTTGGACACCGGTAATGATCGAGCGCTTACATAAAGATGTAGATAAATCTTTACTCTCACCAATTGCCGTAAAGGCGCTTGAGGTAATGCTAGTTACTCAGTAGTTCTTTCACCTGCTGGGCTAATTGTCCATAACCAACGTTTTGGATTTCCAGTGGCAAACCAATACTTGCGGCCGCTTGCTCAGCTAAATCTGCTAATTCCTGTGTATGAACTTGGGCTAACCAAATTACTCTGGAATAGTATTTGAAATAATCATCACGAAGTTCAGGCCGCTTATCTAGACCTAGTTCAATCATGACACTTCGGTGGAAAGATTTAACGAGAAAATCTGTTAAGAAATAGGTTCCTGCATCGGATTCCATGATTTCTTCTATCTTTTTAGTACCCGCAAAAATGTCATAGCAATGGTTGCCGCCTAAACGCTTAACACCATGAACTGCAATGACAGTGTCAAGTGCGCCATATGTTCCACAGTCGGCATAAGCCACTGCGCACTTTGAATGTTTATCTTTGATTTGTATTAGTAGAGCGTCAACTTCGCTGGCTATTTTTTCTGGGCGGTTATGAAGCAATGGAGGCAACGGATAGATAGTGATATCAAGGTGATCTTGTGAGGCAATGTCAGCGATATGTGTAGCAAGAGCCCCACATGCCACTACTCCAATACTCATGCTGGAAAAGCTAGGCGTTCAACAAACTTGTCATTGAAATCTGTGCGATCAGATAGTTCGATGTAATCAATTTCTTCCAGTAAAGCCTGTGCGCCATGGCGCTCTTGGGCCGAAAGCAAAACCATCTTGGCGCCTTCTCCAGCAACATTGCCCGCAGACATGATGCGCATGACTGAGAGCTTTGGTACCAAACCAATTTTGATCGCAGAAGAAGGTGATAGATAAGACCCAAAAGATCCCGCAAGAAGTACTTGTTGGATTTCAGATTCCTTGACACCAAACTCTTCTAACAAAAGTGCCCAACCGGTTGCAATCGCTGCCTTTGCAAATTGAAGTTCGCGTACATCGCGTTGAGTCAAAAAGACGCAATCAGATAAATCGCCTACTTCTTTGCTCCAGGAAAGCACGAATACGCGCTCACCTTCACGGGTAACTAAACGACTAGCTAGCTTTGGCGAAATTGTGAGAGCGGCTTCATTGCTTACAAACTTACCTGAATGATCAAGCAGGCCTACTTCAACAAGTGATGCGCATGCATCAACTAAGCCTGAGCCGCAAATGCCAATAGCAGGTGAATCATCAATGGTTCCAATTTCTAAATCACCATCTACAACTTTGATTGTTTCGATAGCTCCAGATGCCGCACGGACTCCACACTTAATACTGGCAGCTTCAAATGCCGGACCGGCAGGTGCGGCAGTTGCAACAATTTTGTCGCCATCACCTAAAACGATTTCGCAGTTTGTACCAACATCGATGAATAAGCGAAGACGCTTATCGCGATCCATGCCCGATGCAAGTGCGCCCGCAATGATGTCTCCGCCGACGTATGCACCAAGTGAAGGCAAGATAACAGCCTTAGCAAGCGGATGAACCTCAATTCCAATTTCCTTAACGCTGATATTTGGATAATCAGCACTTGCCATAATAAATGGAGCAACGCCCAATGGTTCTGGATCAATTCCAAGTAGTAGCTGAACCATTGTTGCGTTTCCGGCAATTGCTAATTCATAAACATTATTGGGATTAACATCAGCCTCAAGGCAGACCTCTTGGGTCAGTTGATTCAGCGTTTCTTGCGCTAATCCACTCAACTTCGCCAAGGCATCAGGATCAAGCATTGTTGCGCTGATGCGTGTGATTACGTCTGCACCAAAAGGTTGCTGCTTATTGAGCATTGATTTAACTGCAACTGGCGTTCCAGTATTCAGGTCAAGCAACGTTGCTACGACAGTGGTTGTTCCTAAGTCATATGCAATTCCATAACGCAAAGCAGTTGTGTCGCCAGCTTCGATACCCAGAAATTCTTGATCAACAAAAATTGCAGTTACTTTGAAATTGGCTGCACGAAGAATGCGGGGAAGCTCTCGCATAGATGCAAGGCTGGCATTAGCAACGATGTCATCTACAGCATCAAAAACTCGAACAATATCCGTGCGCTGATCAGCAAGTGATGGCTCTTCCAATTCGATGTAGCGCTTTTGAACTGCTGGACGCAAAATAACTTGTCGACCTACACCTACAGTTGCAGCTTTTGGACGTGTTGTAAGGGCTGGAACGTCTACGAAAATATCTTTTGCTGTTCGTACTAAACAAGCTAAACGCCAACCTTCTTTGATTTCAGTTTCAGTAAATGCACGGAAATCTAACTTTGATGGTTCTACATCGCCGCTTGTTACTTTGATACGACACTTTTTGCATGTGCCATAACCGCCACATGTTGAATCAATAGCAATTCCATTCCAAGAAGCGGCATCAAATGCGCTCACTCCAGTTGGAACCGTAATTGTTTTTTGAGATCCAACGGATCCATCTTTTTCTAGCGATGTGAAGGCAAGCTTGACTCGCCCTGTACCGTCATGCGTTGGTATTAGGGTCGGGTCTAACTCTTTTTTAGTAATAATTAATTCCCTTCAGCGGCAGCTTTTGCTGCCTCCATTGCGCGGTAGCGCATAATCCAGTTTGTTCCCCAAGGATCAAGACCAAGGAGTAAGTCTGCTGCACGAACTGCTTCAACAATGGCAGGCGTACGCGAATCCATAACAGCACTTGTTAAACCCATTGACATTGCAGCAGGTAAAAATGCGGCGTTGAGTGCATGGCGATGTGGCAAACCAAACGAGATGTTGGATGCACCTAAAGTCATATTCAGGCCGTATTTTTCACGGATTAAATAGATAGTTTCGAGCGTATTTTTTACTGCATCTGGATCTGCACCTACAGTCATTGCAAGTGGATCAATAACTAAATCTTCCAATGGAATACCGTGCTTTTCTACGGTCCGAACAATTTTCTCAACGATAATCATGCGCTCTGCAGCCGTTTGTGGAATTCCTGTTTCGTCATTGGGTAGAGCAATAATTGCTGCGCCATGCTTTTTAATCAAAGGAAGAACTAACTCCATACGATCATCTTCACCGGTAACGCTATTAACCAATGCTTTACCTTGATACGTCTCAAGTCCTGCCTGTAGCGCTTCAATAACTGATGAGTCAATACAGATGGGCAAGTCAGTTAAGGACTGCACCAAAGTGATTGCTTTAGCAATCAACTCAGGTTCATCAGTAAGTGGAACTCCCATGTTCACATCTAATACATCAGCGCCGCCAGCAACTTGGGCTGCAACATCCTTTTCAATGGCAGATAAATCACCAGCACGAAGTTGTTCTTGAAACTTCTTACGTCCCGTTGGATTAATGCGCTCACCAATAATGCAAAATGGTTGGTCATGGCCGATAGTTACGGTTTTGCCAGGTGAGGTCAGGATTGTATGCATGCGGGCTCCTAGTTAGTTTCTTGGTTTCTGTCCGAGGTCGTACATAAAACGATCTAATGAATCATCATGTCGAAAATCTGTTACATGAAGCCCACGTACTGATGGCAACGTCAGTGCATGCTTGGCTAGTTCTACAGTTAACTTGTACGCCTCTTCAGCCTGATCAGCTGCTGCTGAAACTCGGTTAAGCGTGTCTTGCGGAATATCGATTCCAGGCACCTTGTCATGCATAAACGACATTGGCTTGGCACTTTTAACTAAAACGATAGTTGGAATTAACTTCAAATCTGGAGCAATCTTGGCAACACCTGCGCAGAACTTTTCGAGTCGATCTGAGTGGTAGCAGATCTGTAACTGCAGATACTTTGCTCCAGCGCGATATTTTTTAAGCGCACGTTCAATTCGATAATCAAATGGGGGAGCAGCTGGGTTCTCAACTGCGCTGATATAAAAATCAGGAGCAGGATCGATTTTGCGCCCTGAAAGGTATTTTCCAGTAGTAATAATTCGAGCGATATTTATCGCTTGGGTGCTATCAATATCAAAGACTCTGCGGCTCTCTGGTTCATCACCAGCAGTTACGTCATCACCTGTAAGCAATGAAATATTGTCAATGCCATGCAAAGCAGCGCCCATCATGTCGGCTTGAATTGCAAGGCGGTTTTTATCACGGCAGACAATCTGCATGATGGGTTCAATTCCGTGCATCTTCATCGCAATTGCTGATGCAGTATTTGATGCATGGGCGTGGGCAGCTGGATTATCAGTTGCGTTTACTCCTACAAACCAAGGCGCTAAACGTGCGGCGTTTTTTTCTACCTTGGCCATACCGCCACCATCTAATGATGGAAATTCGGCAGTGAAAACTAGGTCGTTAGTGTTTTCTAACTTTTCGCGCATCTGTGACATTAATGCGCGCCATCTGTCGTTGACCAGCCAGCAGGAGTTTGTTGATCGCGCTTTGTAACCAAGTTAATCCACGATGAAGTTCCTTGAAGACGCATATCTACTGGAGGTCGAAGTTCATTAAAGTGATCTTTCCAAACAGTTGGCAAAGGTAAAAAGACTTTGCGGTCATAGGCCTTGAGCCACACACACTGCATATCTGGGATAACTTCGCAGTTTCCATTTTCGCGAACTCCACCGCACGGACCATTACGCAGGGTCTTTGGACATGTCATTGGACATGTCATACCCGTTGAATGCAGAACACATTGTCCGCACATGCGACAGTCCCAAACGGGTTTCTTGATCACATGTTCGACGAACGGCAGAAGTTTTTTTAACACACTAAATCCCTATGCAGGAACCGAAGCGCGTTTTTTAGCAATCAGATCTTTAGCAACACGTACGGCAGTAGATGCATCAGCTGCAAAACCATCGGCTCCAACAACATCGGCATATTCCTGCGTAACAGGTGCGCCACCCACCATGATGATTACCTGGTCACGCAGACCAGCCTTTGTAATTTCGTGGATGTTCACTTTAAACATTGGCATTGTTGTTGTTAAGAACGCTGACATTCCAACAATGTCTGGCTTGTGCTCAATAATGGCTGCAACGAATTTCTCAGGTGGTACTTGAACACCTAGATCAATTACTTCAAATCCTGCGCCTTCGAGCATAATATTTACAAGGTTTTTACCGATGTCGTGTACATCGCCTTTTACGGTTCCCATCAAAAATGTACCTACTGTTTCAGCGCCTGTTTCAGCTAGCAACGGACGAAGCACGTTGAGCGCGCCTGACATTGCCTTACCTGAGATAAGCATCTCTGGAACAAAGAAATCTCCGCGCTCAAAACGTGCGCCAACTTCTTCCAATGCTGGAATCAACGCATCAAAGAGAATCGCGCCAGGCGTCATTCCATCGGCAATGCCTTGGTTGGTCAGTTCGAGAACTGCTGGAGCATTTCCGACAAGGGTTTCATCAAAGAGTGCTTTGATAATTTCGTCATGTGTCATGCCGCACCTATCTTTCCATCGTGGTTTGCTTGAAGTGTTGCGATTTCATCAATAATCATGTCACCGATTTTGATGAGATCTTTCTGAGTCAATCTAGTTGATGGACCAGAAACCGAAATGGCACCAACTACGCGACCATCATGTTCGCGGATAGGTGCAGCTACTGCGACTAAACCTTCTTCAAGTTCGTCGATAATGAGTGCAAAACCTTTTTTGCGCACTACTTCTAACTCTTCAAGAAGCTTGGTTCGTGAAATTATGGTCTTAGCCGTGCGCTTTTCTAAACGGCCAGCGGGAATTGCGACCGTGGCATAGGCAAGTAAAACTTTGCCAAGGGCCGAGGCGTGATAGGGAACGGACTTACCTACCCAGTTAGTTGCAGATAATAAATATTGTCCATCTACCTGATCAATTAATTTAAGATCACCATTTCCGGGTACAGCCAAGTTGGCAGTTTCACCGGTGCGATTAGCTAGAACTTCTAAAATTGAATGCATGCGCGCAACAAGTATGGAGTCGTGATTTTGTCCACGAGCAAACTGCGTTAAAACTGAACCAGCTATGTAGGCACCATTGCGATCACGAAGCAATAAACCTTGTCGTTCGAGTGCGCTAAGAATGCGAGATGTTGTGCTCTTAGGTAATCCATAAATGCGAGCAAGATCTGTCAGTAGTGGAGGAGTTTGAGATTCCAAAATATGAATAAGAAGTGAAGATGCGCGATCAATTGCTTGCGTGCCGCTATGAAGTTCGGCCATCGTTCACCTCCTAATAGATTCCTAAAAGCAGAGTTCCATTATATGGAACCACTGTTCCATAAGTTAAGAGTATTCTCGTGCGTGTTCGAGGTCAATAGCGCCACAACGATATTAATATCGAGCCACTACTACAGGTAAGGAATCCGCCGTGAGTTTTATCAACAAGATGCCCCGCTATGAAATTTTGAGCGAAGAATCGATGGCAACACTGACATTAGGGTGGAAGCGAATCGTTTCTGAAATCGGTATTGAGTTCATGAGTCCGTGGGCAATCGATCTACTGCGCGAAAACGGACAAACTGTAGAAGGCGACAACGTTAAATTCGATCCTGAATGGATCTTGAAGCAAGTAGCTAAGTCACCAAGCCAGTTCAACTTGCAAGCACGCAATCCAAAAAACAATGTTCAAATCGGTGGAGACTCAATGGTCTTCGGTGGTGTGTATGGCCCACCATTTGTTCGCGAGGGCGATGTTCGTCGTGATGCGACATTTAAAGATTATGAGAATTTTTGTAAGTTAGCTCAAAGCTATGACGCGCTAGATAGCGTCGGCGGCGTTGTCTGTGAGCCTAACGATTTATCTCTAGATTCACGCCACTTAGATATGGCATATGCGGCGGCGACACTAACCGATAAGTTCTTTATGGGTAACGTTGTAACAGCAGAAAATGCTAAAGATGTCATTGCAATGTCTGAAATTATCTTTGGTGGCCGTAAAGC
>CAEZYA010000033.1_pt1 | contig 14617 bp, 16 predicted proteins | sample 7265391 | NCBI WGS metagenome assembly CAEZYA01 (sample SAMEA6813922, study PRJEB35770) | freshwater metagenome | biome: Freshwater; feature: Freshwater reservoir; material: water | place: Czech Republic | collected 2017-04-14 | depth 30m m
CAGCAAGCGTTAATTCACACTTTCTAGCAGAGGAGTTCCAATGGCGCTCTTTGGCACCGATGGAATTCGTGGCTTAGCCAATCGCGATTTAACTGCAGAGTTAGCTCTAGATGTTTCTGTTGCAGCTGCACACATATTGGTAGAAAGCTCATCAAATAAAGATCATCGCCCAACGGCAATTGTGGGCCAAGATTCACGGGCATCAGGCGAGTTTTTAGAAGCAGCCGTTGTCGCTGGTTTAACAAGTGCTGGAATCAATGTTTACCGTGTTGGCGTATTACCCACCCCTGCCATTGCGCATTTAGTTGCAGAATCTAGGTGCGACCTTGGCGTAATGATTAGTGCATCGCATAATCCAATGCCAGATAATGGAATTAAGTTATTTGCTCGCGGTGGTGGCAAATTAGATGATGCGATTGAAGCCCGTATCGAAGCTCGCATGGGCGAAGATTGGGAGCGCCCAACGGGGAAAAACGTTGGACGTGCAATTAATGATGACACTGCAACCGAGCGATATTTAAAGCATTTACTCGCGTCAGTTGAAACTCCACTCAAAGGATTAAAGATTGTTGTGGACTGCGCAAATGGCGCATCTTCAGTAGTCGCGCCCGAGGCATATCGTCGAGCAGGAGCAGAAGTCGTTGCAATTTTTAATCAACCCGATGGTTGGAATATCAATGATGACTGTGGTTCTACGCATCTACATCAGCTACGGGCAGCAGTATTAAAAGAAGGTGCCGACGTTGGGATCGCTCACGATGGAGATGCAGATCGATGTTTAGCAATTGATGCTGCAGGAAATGAAATCGATGGTGATCATATTCTTACTCTGCTTGCCCGCGGATTTAAAGCTCGCGGCAAATTAAAGGGTAATACTGTAGTTGGCACAGTCATGAGCAATCTTGGTTTTATGCACGCGATGAAAGAATCAGGCATTGATGTAATAACCACCCCTGTAGGTGATCGTTATGTTCTTGAAAATATGATTGCTAATGATTATTCACTGGGCGGAGAACAATCTGGCCATGTCATCATGCGTGATCTTGCCAATACTGGTGATGGGATATTAACTGCCCTACAACTTCTTCAAGAAGTAGTTCGTACCGGTAAAACTTTGCAAGAATTAGCTGCAACCATGGTTCGCTTTCCTCAGGTATTGATAAATGTTAAAGATGTGCAAAAAGATAAATTGGCAGATTCTTCAGTGATTTCTGCTGCAGTCAAAAGCGCCGAAGAGCGTTTGGCTGATAGCGGGCGTGTATTACTTCGCGCATCTGGTACTGAACCACTTGTTAGAGTGATGGTTGAAGCAGCCAGTGATAGCCTTGCACAAGATGTTGCTCGACAACTTGCAGATATTGTAAAAAGCGAACTGGGGTAAGAAGCTATGTGCGGAATTGTGGGTTACACAGGGCCACAATCTGCAGCCACGCCTCTGATCCAAGGTCTTCGTCGACTTGAATACCGCGGTTATGACTCAGCAGGAATCGCGTTAGGTACTCCAGGAAAACTCTTTATTGAGAAAAAAGCTGGGAAACTTTCTAATCTAGAAAACTCACTCGATGCTTCACTTCCAGTCGTTCACTCAGGAATTGGCCATACTCGTTGGGCAACACATGGTGGCCCAACTGATCGCAATGCCCATCCACATGTTGATAATGAGGGCAAGTTAGCTGTTATTCATAATGGAATTATCGAAAACTATTCAGAGCTTCGTAAAGAGTTAGAAGCAAGAGGGCACAAGTTTTCCTCAGAGACTGATACCGAATCAGTGGCGCACTTGCTGAGCGATCTGCGCAAGAAACACAATGGTGATTTATCGGCTGCTATGCGTGAAGCCGTTAAAGCCTTACGCGGCTCATTTACTCTTTTAGCAATTCATGCCGATGCCCCTAACGTTGTTGTTGGTGTGCGTCGAAATTCACCTCTTGTAGTTGGCTTGGGTGCTGGTGAAAACTTTATGGCATCGGATGTTGCTGCTTTTATTGACTACACAAAGCGGGCAGTAGAACTTGGCCAAGATGAAGTTGTGACCATGACGCCATCATCAGTAACAATCACAGATCTTGACGGAAATTCCATTGCTCCAAAAGAATATGTAATTTCTTGGGATGCAAGCGCTGCACAAAAGGGTGGTTTCACACATTTCATGCTCAAAGAGATTTTTGAGCAACCTAAGGCAGTTGCTGATACTTTGATTGGTCGCTTAAGTGATAACAAGCAGATTGTTCTAGATGAACTACGTATGAGCGCCGAAGAGATTCGTTCATTAAAAAAGATTACGGTAATTGCCTGCGGTACTGCTTATCACGCAGGCATGGTTGCAAAGTATGCAATTGAAAAATGGGCCAAGATTCCAGTTGATGTAGAAATTGCTAGCGAATTTAGATATGGAGATCCGATTATCGATGCAGGAACATTGATTATTGCGATTTCACAGTCAGGGGAAACTATGGACACCTTGATGGCCGTGCGCCATGCCAAAGCTGCTGGCGGCCGAGTATTAGCAATCTGCAATACAAATAGTTCAACAATTCCTCGCGAATCCGATGCAGTTTTGTATACGCACGCAGGCCCTGAAATTGCAGTGGCTTCAACCAAAGCTTTACTTACCCAAATGATTGCGGTTTATCTCATTGGACTGCATTTGGCGCAAGTAAACGGTGCGCTCAATGATGTGCAAGTTGAATCCCTTTATAACGAACTACTTGAACTTCCTGGAAAGATTGAACAGATTCTTGAGACTGTAGAACCTCTTCGTACATTAACCCGAAGCTTTGCCGAAAATAATATAGTTTTATTCCTTGGCAGAAACATTGGTTATCCCGTAGCCCTTGAGGGTGCTTTGAAATTAAAAGAGCTTGCTTATATTCACGCCGAAGGATTTGCAGGTGGAGAACTCAAACATGGACCTATCGCTTTAATTGATCAAGGAACACCCGTGATTGCAATTCTGCCTGCCGGTCATGAACATGCCCTCGATGAAAAGATGCTCAGCAATATCCAAGAAGTTAAAGCCAGAGGTGCCCGAGTCATTGTCATTGCAGAAGAAGGAGCTCATGTTGAAGGCGCTGAACACATCATCCGAATTCCAGTAGCGCCTGCACTTTTCCAACCTGTACTTGCAACAGTTCCACTACAAGTTTTTGCTTACGAGATGGCTGTTGCACGGGGCAATGATGTTGATCAACCAAGAAACTTGGCAAAGTCAGTTACGGTGGAATAAATTCAATATGAAAGTTCATCAACGCAGAAAACAGATGGATCGTGCATTGCGCTGGTCGGTATTGCTCTTTATTGGTTTTCTAGCCGTAACTCAACAAGTCCTTACATACGGTCCATTAGTTAATTTTGACAACCATGTTAATCGAACTCATCGACCACGCTTTGATGGGCTATCGGGGTTTATTTTGCGCAGACTCGATGATTTAGGCCTTCGTTGGCTAACTGCAACAGTTCTAATTCTTGCTGCCGCTTTTATCGCCTATAAATTTAAAACCTGGCGCCCACTTAATTTGGCTGTTCTATCTTTACTTGCTCTTAATTTAGTTGTTGGAACCTTTAAACTTTTTTTAGGTCGCACAAAGCCCCGTGATGGATTTGATCTGCTCCATGCTGGCGGAATGTCTTATCCCAGCGGACATGCATCTAATGCGGTGTTGTCCTGGGGAATTCTTGCCTATTTAATTTATAGATATGCAAAAGTTGATAAGTATCAAGGTCGTTTGGCAAGTGCCGGTGTTGTAACAATTTCATTGACTATTTGCATAGTGTCCCTAATTCGCCATACTCATTGGTTTACGGACTTGCTAGGTGGCCTATTTATAGGCAGCGCATTATTAGTGGCAGTAATTGCCGTTGATCGTTACGTTCCCTCAAAGAGCCAACTGCACTAGACTCGAGCGCATGATTGATGGAATCGGCATTGATGTCGTCGATATCGAGCGCTTCAAATCCTCACTTGAACGAACCCCTGGGTTATTAGAAAAGCTATTCACCGACAATGAGCGCACAAAACCTCTTCATTCATTGGCTGCACGTTTTGCAGCCAAAGAAGCTCTTGCCAAAGCCCTCAGTGCTGGAAAAGGTTTGAGTTGGCATGATGCTGAAGTACTCAACCTTGAAAATGGAAAGCCAGTATTTTTATTTCGTGGTGATATTGCTGAATTAGTTGATGGCGCAGATGTGCATCTCTCACTTTCACATGATGCCGGAATTGCATCTGCCATGGTGATTGTTGAGCGTCGATAATGGAGCATCGTGCAGAAGCGCGCATTGATATCAATGCTCTTGCCTCTAATATTTCCTTTCTAAGATCTATCGCAAAGGTAGATTTGATGGCTGTTGTTAAAGCTGATGCATACGGTCATGGATTAATAGAGATTGGTTTGGCCGCAGAGAAAAATGGCGCTGACTGGTTAGGTGTTGCACTATTAGAAGAAGCGATTGCTCTTCGCACGCATGGAGTCCGAATTCCAATACTTGCTTGGCTCGTTCCTCCAGGATCTGATTTCAATCTGGCAGCAAAGCACGATATTGATCTTGCAGTGGCATCCATTGCAACGTTGAAGGAAATTTCACATGTACCTAACAAGCCCCGTATTCATATCGAAGTTGATACTGGTATGACTCGTGGCGGTTTTCTTGATGAATGGGAAGAACTGCTAAAAGCAGATTTTTCTAAAGTCGAAGTTGTGGGCATTTTTTCGCACTTTGCGCGAGCTGATGAAGCTGGTCAGCAACAAAATAGCGATCAACTTAATGTGTTCAAAGCCCGAGTTGCTGAATTATCTGAAATTGGTATCAACCCGCCAATCAAACATTTATCTAACTCGGCTGCAACGTTTCTTGATAGCTCATCAGCCTTAGAGATGGTACGTACAGGAATCGCAATGTATGGGTTGTCACCAGATTTCAAGACAATGGGGGATAGTAAAAAGCTGGGATTAAAACCTGTCATGCAACTGCGTGCCAAATTGCATCTAGTAAAAACTGTTCTTGCAGGTTCTGCCGTTGGTTATGGCGCAACAGCAGTCACCGAGCATGAAACAAAATTAGGTGTAGTTGCAATGGGCTACGCCGATGGAATCCCGCGAATTGCACATGGCGCTGGCATTTTTGTTAATGGCACAAGAGCCCCAATTATTGGCCGCGTTTCCATGGATCAATTTGTCGTAGACCTAGGGATCAACTCCACGGCCGTTTCGGGGGATTGGGTGATTATTTTTGGTGATGGCTCTCACGGTGAATACACCGCAGATGATTGGGGCGCTGCATCGTTATCAATTAATTATGAAATCGTAACAAGAATTGGGCCGCGAGTGCCTAGAATCTACGCACCTCATGTCTACTAATAATGCAGCGTTGCGCGTCGAAGGTGTCAATATCTCCTTCGGTGGACTTCGCGCACTCAACGACGTTTACCTAGAAATTGGCAAGAATGAAGTCGTTGGATTGATCGGCCCCAATGGCGCGGGCAAGACAACTTTATTTAATGCACTGTGCGGATTAGTTAAACCAGATTCTGGAAAGTTTTATCTTGATGGCAAAGAACAGAATTTTCCACAAACTGCACAACTTGTTGATTTAGGAATTGCACGAACTTTACAAGGTATTGGATTATTTGGTGACTTAACAGTTTTAGAAAACGTCATGATTGGCGCCCAGAAATTTGCACGCTCGGGATTAATCTCAGCAGGTTTCGGTAGAAATAACCGAGACGAAAGAGAATTAAAGGAACGTGCCATGCACTATCTTGAAAATGTGTATGCAATCGGATTAGCAAATCGGCGTGCTGATACTTTGTCGTATCCAGATACGAAGCGAGTTGCCATTGCACGCGCACTTGTCGGTGAGCCAAAAATTCTTATGCTCGATGAACCGGCTGGGGGATTAGGTTCTCAAGATATTGAGTGGATGAACCTATTGATCAGAAACCTAACCGCTCAGATGTCAGTTTTAATTGTTGAGCATCACATGGATGTAGTTATGACTGTTTGTAGCAAGCTGTATGTTCTTAATTTTGGAGAAGTAATCGCAAGCGGAAACGCTGAAACTGTGCGTCGTGATCCTGCAGTAATGGCTGCATATTTAGGAACAGGTGCCTAAATGACACTGAACGTTTCTAACTTAACTGTTCATCACGGCGCTATCTGTGCAATAAACCAAGTTTCGATCCAAGTTCAAACCGGATCTCTTGCAGCAATCATTGGTTCCAATGGTGCAGGGAAAACTACCTTGCTTCGCACATTATCAGGACTAAACCATCCCACTCATGGTGAGATCACGTGGAATGGCCAAAGCATTATTGGCATAAAACCGGAGATGTTAGTGCGAAAAGGGATCTCACATGTTTCTGAAGGTAAGTCAGTAATCCCGGAGTTAACTGTTCAAGAGAATTTAGAGATTGGTGCGCTTTGGCGACGAAATAAGAAAGAGATGAATGCTTCAAGGAATTCTGTTGTCGATATTTTCCCTAGACTCGGGGAAAGGTTTTCGCAACGAGCAGATACTCTCTCTGGCGGAGAGCGACAAATGTTAGCTCTTGGTCGTTCTCTTATGTCAAAACCTGAGCTCTTATTACTTGATGAGCCCTCACTTGGATTAGCGCCACTAGTTGTGGCACAGATTTTCCAGTCGATTCGCGACTTAACAACCTCCATGGGAATCACGGTTTTATTAGTTGAGCAAAATGCAATGGGAGCGTTAAAGATTGCTGATGTAGGTATTGTCCTAAATTTAGGTTCTGTCGCGGTTACTGGAGATGCTTCTGCCCTAATTGATGATCCACAAGTCCGCACGGCTTATTTGGGGTACTAATTATGTTTCAAATATTTAACACATTCTTAATTGGTGTCACTGCTGGATCTATTTATGCACTAATGGCGATATCAATGGTTCTGGTATGGCGAAGTACGAGAGTTGTGAATTTTGCACAGGCTGGCATGGCCTTACTTTCAACTTATTTTGGATATGAAGTAATTCATCAGGTTGGTTCATATTGGCTGGCTCTGCCAATTGCAATGATTTCTGGCGCAATAGTTGCCGCAGTTATCGAATTAGTATTTATGAGATTACTTCTTAAACACAGCAGCCAAGGGGCAATTGCAAGTATTGCTCCGATCATTGCAACACTTGGACTTCTCGGGTTAATTAAATCCATGATTGGCTACTTTTGGGGCAACCAAGACGTCAGTATTGAATCACCATTATCAAATGTGGGTTTTACTCTAGGGACACAAACGCTTGCCTTATCACCAATGAAATTATTCATTCTTATCGTTGTGTCCATTCTGGTTATCGCTCTAACCTTTGTTTTCCAAAGAACAAATTTAGGTCTAGCTCTTCGTGCATCTGCATACGCCCCAGAAATCTCACGGTTGGCCGGAATTAAGGTAGACCTAGTGCGAACATTTGGTTGGGCCGTTGCAGGTGCTGCTGGTGGCGCAGCAGGAATGCTACAAACAGCAAATGGAAATGGGGCGTTATCACCTGACTCATTAGAATTTTCTTTGCTTCTCGCATTTGGATTTATTTCAGCGGTGATCGGCGGCCTTGATAGTTTGCTTGGCGCAGTGCTTGGTGCCTTGCTCTTAGGTTTAGTCTTGGCCTTTGTCTTAACTTACATAGGTGGATCTTTAGTCTTTATCACTGCATTTGTACTCTTATTAGTGGTGCTTCTAATTCGTCCTGCAGGAATTATTTCACAGCGAGCAGGTCGCCGTGCATAAATTTAAACCATCAAACACTTCACGATTCCTAGGATTCGTATTTCTAGGCATTTTCCTTGTTTACTTAAGCAATACAGTTGATGAGCTTCGAGTTTATCAAGGGGCAACTGTCGCAATGTATGTCGTCGCTATCTCTTCCATAATTTTACTTACCGGCTATTCAGGTCAAGTCTCACTTGGTCATGGCGCCTTGTTAGCTGTTGGTGGATACGGCGCAGCTTTATTGCGCAATAATTTCAACGCACCCATTTGGTTATGCTTTGCCGGCGCAGTTTTAATGGCCGCCTTTTGGGGCGCACTTCTTGGTGCAACTGCGGCTCGACTTTCTGGCCCATACCTTGCAGGAACGACTTTGGCATTAGCAGTGGGACTTCCTTCCATTGCCAATCAATTCAAATTTTTAGGTGGCGAACAAGGGTTAATTTTTGATATTGGATTGCCGCCGGCTTCACTTGGTGAAACCTTTTCGCAGTACAAATGGTTCTTTTGGATAGCTTCACTCACGGCGCTCATTTCAATGTGGTGGCTTCAAAACCTGTTGCGCTCTCGGTATGGGCGAACTTGGCGAGCGGTTCGGACACAGAGCATTGCCGCCGAGTTAGCTGGCATCCATGTGGCCCGATCCAAGGTGCTCGCCTTCACCATTAGCGCGGGCCTGGCTGGCCTTGCTGGAGCCCTACTTTCAATGACGATTAGCACCGTATCACCCGGGGCATTCCCCCTTTCTCTCTCATTTGCGCTCGCGACAGGCGCGGTCATATCTGGCGTAACTACCCTAGGAGGCGTCATTATTGGGGCAGTGACATTGGTGGCAATCCCTGAAATTGCCGATTCATTAGCTCGTCGAATCGGCGCTTCAGAGAATGCAACTATCAACTTGCCAGGTTTACTGGTCAGTGGGTTATTAATAGTGACTGTTCTTTTCATACCGAATGGACCAGTTGAACAGATCAGACAAAGGAAGATGAAGTAAAGATATAAATATCCCGTAAGGGCCCTCGATGGAAGGAAACACATGATCGGAAAGAATCGTCGGAAGCTAATTGCTGCTTCTGCGGTAATTGCTGCAGGAAGCATGTTGCTGTCAGCTGCACCCGCACAGGCTGCAGATCCTGGACTTACGTCTTCATCAATCAAGTTAGGAATCACAATTCCAATGACTGGAATTGCTTCACCTGGTTATAACAAGATTCCAGGTGCAATGAAAGCCTACTTTGAATATGTCAATGCCAATGGTGGAGTGAATGGTCGCAAGATCAACCTCGTTGTTAAGGACGATCAATACATTCCAACTCTTGCGGTAGCAAAGGCAAATGAACTTATCCTTAAAGATAAGGTTTTTGCTCTCATTGGAACTTTAGGAACTGCAAGCACTAAGGCGATCTCACGTTCAGCGCAGTTAAGCGCCCGTGGAATTCCTTCAATGTTTGTAAACACAGGATTTAGCGGATTTGCAGATAAAAAAGCGTATCCAACTTCATTCTCACTATTGCCGTCATATCAAATGGAAGCAAAAGTAATGGGCAAGTATCTAGATGATAACTTTGCTGGCAAAAAAGTCGGCTTGATCTATCAAGATGATGACTTTGGTGTCGATGCACTCAATGGTTTCAAGCAAGCTGGAGTAAACTTTGCAATTAAGATTCCTTATGCATCAGGCTCACAAGCAGTTGCTGGTGTACCAGGTACTTGGATTACAAAGTTACAAGCTGCAGCACCAGATGTTGTTATTCTCTTTGGCGTATCGAGTGCAACTGCAGCTGCTTTAGGCAATGCGTATGCATACAAGTATGCCCCTAAGTGGATATTAGGTTCAGTTGGTGGAGATGCAACAACTCTTGCAGCTAACAAGGTTCCACCTGCCTTCCTTGCGGGTGCAAAAGGCCTTTCATTTGCCCCAGCTCCATCTGATGCAACAGATGAATACATCAAGATGTTTATGGATGTAAATACCACTTATAACAAGGGTGTTGCATTCGATAACAATATTGTTGCCGGAATGACCTCAGCTTTCCTCGCAGTACAAGCGATCAAAGCAGCCGGTCCAAATCTAACTCGTAAGAGTTTGATTGCAGCAATTGAAAAGGGTGGGGCAACTTTTGCTAACCCAGCTCTTTCTCCACTTGGTTATTCATCAACCAGTCACATAGGTGCAACTGGTTACTGGATTGGTACTTACGATGCAACTGGTGCACTAAAGCCAGATGGCGGTAAGTACACCGTGTATACAACTGATTCTGGAACAGGTCCTGTAGTTATTTCAAACTACAAGCGCCCTGCAATGCCAGCGAAGGGATTACCAAACTAATGTCAAAAAATTCAATCAAGAAGCGTCTAGTTGCACTTGCATCTGCTGCTGCACTCATTACGGGTGTCACAGCAGTAGTTCCTGCACAAGCCGCAGATCCAGCATGTACAACTGCTGCTTATGTAACAACATGCCTCGGCGCAACTTCAGACACCGCTCCCTACATGTTCATTACTACAGCTGCATTTAACGGAACAGTTTTGTTGTGGTCACACGGTCTTCGCCCAAACGTGGATATCCCTGTTGGTATTCCAGGCTATGGCGGATACAAAGTGACAAATACGCCAGAACCAGCTCCAGGTGGCGATAAGGCGATTATCGGTGCACTACTCGGCGCAGGTTATGGAATCGCTGGTTCAGGATTCTCTCGTCAAGGCGTAAACGTTCAGCAGGCAGTTGCAGCAAACGTTGAGCTAATTGATATTTTCAAGAAAAAGAACCCAACAACTAAAAAAGTTGTTGCATGGGGCGCTTCTCTTGGAACATTAATTACTCAAACTTTGGCTGAAAAACATCCAGAGTTAATTGATTCAGTTGCATTAGTTTGTCCAGCAACTGCACCAACGGATGCACTTATTTCTTACTTCGGCGATTTCATGTGGGGATTCAAAACATTCTTTGATCCAACAATCAAGGGATTTGGATACTCAGCTGGAGCGGCCGGATATGGAGAAGCAATGGGCGATTTAGTTAAATTCTTTACCGCTCTCGGAAAATTGCAGGCTGGTCTAGTTTCTGGCGCATGGCCAGATACATCAAGTCCTGCTGGCAAGGCTCTTGAAACCGCAAAGATTCCATCACGTAGCGCACTAACGTTGATTGGCCTTATGGCTGGCGTACCAATGCGAAGCGAGCACATCGATGGAACTTCTGGACCAACTGGATCTGAGCAGCTATTCCCATTGGCAATTGCACCAGCAGTTGCTGTCTTGGAAAATGCTGGAACAGTAGGGCTTGCTGAAGTACTTCTAATGTCAGATGGCGAAGCACAAGCGGGTGGAATTGTTTTTGATAATACAAAGACTGATTACGCTTCACGTGTAGATGCTGACAAAGATGTTTACACATTTGCCCTCAGCGGAAACACTGCAGTGAGCGCGATGCTAGGAGTTCTAGCTGCCTCACCACGTGTTACTGGCTCAGCAGCAGCAATGGCAAAAGCCAAGACACTTCTTGCAATTGATGGAAGCGTTAAGCACCCAACTGTTCTACTTACTACAGAGGCGGATCAATTCACCGTTGCTGGAGCAGGACAATGGATGATTGATGGTTATGCAGATCAGTACGCAGCGGCAAAGGCGGCAGCACTTAAGGCTTACCAAGCCAATAAGTCTTACACCGCGCCTACAAATAACCTCGTTGCGTTGTGGGCAAAGACTGGTGCTAAATACACCAAGTTCACTGCAACAGGATCTCCTGACCTCTCTGCAACTGCAGGCGCTGGAACAGGACACTGTAAATACACGCCAGCTCAATACGTTGCAGTTGCAAAGATGGCAGCAAATGTTGCCAACACTGGCAAGTTCCCTAGTGGCGGACCTATCGCCACTGCTGCACGTAAGGTTGGCTTGTCATACGACAATAAGTTCCGAGCACCTTTATTTAAATCTCTCGGATAAATCTAGTTAAGTAAACGGGGGCCTTGGGAAACCAGGGCCCCCGTTTTCCTTTACCCTTACTTCCTAATGATCACCGTTACCAGTGCAGAAGAGATGTTTAATCTCGGAGAATCTATTTCTGCTCACTTAAAAGCCGGTGACTTGCTTCTTTTAAATGGCCCACTAGGTGCAGGCAAAACAGTTTTAGCTCAAGGCATTGGTAAAGGCCTAGGAATCACTGATATCACTTCACCTACCTTTGTTATTTCTAGAACACACGCAGGGGCAGTACCCATGATTCATGTGGATGCTTATCGTTTGATTGATACGGATAATCCCAACCTTTACTTAGATGATTTGGATTTAGATACAGAAAACTCGGTAACCGTTGTTGAATGGGGCGGAAGCGAATCTGCTCGTTTGAATGAGGATCGGTTAGAAATCACAATAGATAGAACCACTGAAATTAGATTAGTTGAAATCAAAGCCATCGGTGCTCGTTGGAACGGTTTTGCCTTATGAGAATTACTTTAGCTATCGATACCTCAACTTCTCGCACATGTGTCGCAGTAATCAAAGGCAGTGAAATTCTTTGGAGCGCTCATCATGATGGCGCAACTGAACATGGACCAGCATTACCAGCACTAGTTCAAGAAGGCATCAAAGGTTTTGTCATTGATGAAGTAGTAGTTGGTATGGGCCCAGGACCATATACGGGGTTACGTATAGGGATTGCCTTTGCACAAAGCTTTGCCCTAGCCCGCGAAATTGATGTACGTGGAGTTTGCTCACTTGATGCCATAGCAGCACAAGTGAGTGAAAAAGATTTTATTGTCACTGTCGATGCACGTCGCAAAGAGGTTTACTGGGCTCGATATAAAGAAGGAAATCGTGTCGGTGAACCAGCCGTGAACTTTCCGGCAGATGTTCAAGCTCAAGGCGTAGTTATTCATGCCGATCTTTATCCAGAGATGAAAGTTTTAGTTGCACTTGCCGGAAACATTACTGAACCGATTTATTTGCGCAGACCAGATGCAGTAGCAACGGCAGATCGCTCATGACAACCTATCGCAATGCTATGGCGCTGGATATTCCAGTTTTTGTTTCATTAGATAAACAACTCTTTCCATATTCACCATGGTCTGCTGGTCAATACAAAGAAGAGTTCGCCGAGATGCCACGCACACGTCACTTCGTTGTGGCCCTAGATGATGACAAATCAATCATTGGCTATGCAGGCATATTGGTGCCGGCACCTGCGGTTGAGGCCGATATTTTGACGGTTGGGGTTATTGCAGAGCACCGCGGTAAAGGTATTGCTCGTCAATTGATGGCTTTAATAACTGACTTTGCTATTGATCGCCAAGCAGCTGCCATGATGCTAGAAGTTAAAAGCGATAACGTTGAAGCAATTGGTTTATATGAATCCCTCGGGTACTCACGGTTAAATACCCGTAAAGATTATTTTGGTAGCGGGCTAGATGCGCTGATTATGCGAAAAGAGCTGCCATGAGTGAGCCATTAGTTCTGGGTATCGAAACCTCATGTGATGAAACTGCAGTAGGTATTGTTCGTGGACGTACGTTGCTGGCAAATGTGATTGCATCAAGTGTTGAAGAACATGCTCGCTTTGGGGGAGTTGTTCCTGAAATTGCTAGCCGAGCACATCTTGAAGCGATGCAACCAACGATTAAACAAGCATTGCGTGATGCCAACGTTTCACTCAAAGATATCGATGCAGTAGCTGTGACTGCTGGCCCAGGTTTAGTCGGTGCACTACTAGTCGGTGTTGCTTCTGCAGCAGGTCTTGCAATTGGTTTAGATAAACCTATATATGCAGTCAATCATTTAGCGGCGCACGTGAGTGTAGATTACTTAACGCATGATCAAAGCCTTGAACCAACAATTGCGCTTTTAGTGAGTGGTGGTCATTCATCGCTGCTTCAAGTCAATGACATCACTTCTTCCATCATTAAATTAGGACAGACAATTGATGATGCTGCAGGTGAAGCATTCGATAAAATTGCTCGTGTAATGAAGTTAGGTTTTCCAGGTGGACCGGCCATAGATGCAATGGCTAAAGAAGGAAGTGCGAGCGCTATTGATTTTCCGCGTGGCCTCACCACATCTAATGACTGGCAAACGCGTCCATACGATTTTTCCTTCTCAGGTTTAAAAACTGCGGTTGCCAGATATTTAGAAAGTACGCCGGACTATGTTCGAGCCGATGTTGCCGCTTCATTCCAAGAATCAATCGTGGATGTTTTAATGTTAAAGGCCATTGCTGCATGTAAAGAAAGCGGCATTAACTCACTTGTTATTGCCGGCGGAGTGGCTGCGAATTCGCGGCTCCGAACCGTGGCTGCAGAGCGCTGCGAAAAGGCGGGCATCAAACTTCGGATCCCGTCGCCTGCGCTATGTACCGATAACGGGGCCATGGTGGCCAGCCTGGGAGCCTTAATGGCCTCGGCCGGGCGCACGCCTAGCCCAGTGGCCTTTGACGCACAGTCCAGCCTGCCTGTTACGACCGTGAGCCTGTCTTAGCTCAATTTGCCCTTGGGAATAGCCCCGTCTAACCTTGCGTTAGCACTCACGGGCCCACACTGCTAACCGGGCCTGCACGAGGAATTCAATCAGGAAAAATAAGAAGGAGTTAAGCCCATGGCCATTAAGCCACTAGAAGATCGCATCGTTATCAAGACAAACGAAGCTGAAACAACAACAGCATCTGGTCTTGTTATCCCAGATACAGCAAAAGAAAAGCCACAAGAGGGAACTGTTATTGCAGTTGGCCCAGGTCGCTTTGATGATGGTGTTCGCGTTCCCATGGATGTCAAAGTTGGCGATGTTGTTCTGTATAGCAAGTACGGCGGAACTGAAATCAAGCATGGCGGAGATGACCTATTGGTTCTTTCAGCGCGCGACATTCTCGCTGTAATCGAGAAGTAAATGGGAAAGTCCCTTCAATTCGACGAGCAAGC
>CAEZYA010000037.1_pt1 | contig 13581 bp, 12 predicted proteins | sample 7265391 | NCBI WGS metagenome assembly CAEZYA01 (sample SAMEA6813922, study PRJEB35770) | freshwater metagenome | biome: Freshwater; feature: Freshwater reservoir; material: water | place: Czech Republic | collected 2017-04-14 | depth 30m m
GCTCATGGGCAAATAATGCTACTGACCAGTAACTTATGCAACCCTGACGAGCGTATTTCGCTGCCCTATTAGCCCGACAAAGCGAGATAGGGTTCTGCGCGTGCTACTAAGTGATCGCGACATTCTCGCTGAAATCAAAGCAGGCCGCGTCGCCTGTGAACCTTTCCATGAGGCCATGATCCAGCCCTCGTCGGTGGATGTGCGTCTGGACAAATTCTTTCGCGTCTTTGAAAATCACAAGTACAGCGTTATCGATCCCTCAATAGAACAACCAGAGTTGACCCGTGAAGTTATCGCCGAGGGCGATGAAGCCTTCATCTTGCACCCAGGTGAGTTTGTTTTAGCCAGTACCTATGAAGTTATTACTTTGCCCGATGACATTGCTGGCCGCCTCGAAGGTAAATCTTCACTCGGCCGACTAGGTCTTCTTACACATTCAACTGCAGGCTTTATTGATCCAGGATTTAGCGGTCACATCACGCTAGAACTTTCCAATGTTGCAAACCTGCCAGTCAAACTCTTTCCAGGAATGAAGATCGGCCAACTATGTTTGATTCGACTTTCCTCTCCAGCTGATCACCCATATGGCAGCGAAAAGTACGGCTCTCGCTACCAAGGTCAGCGCGGTCCAACGGCTTCACGCTCGTTCTTGAACTTTCATAAATCAAAAATCGACTAAAACCTTAAGGAATGAATCCGCCTAAAAAGGGGTTTAATTAGGTATGAAAACAATCATTGTTCTTGGTGTAGTTGCATTAATCGTCCTGTTTTTCGTCGCCCAATATAACCGCCTTGTTCGCCTGAATATCAGCGTTAACGAAGCATGGGCCCAGATTGAAGTTCAGTTAAAGCGTCGTGCAGACTTAATTCCTAACCTTGTTGAAACGGTTAAGGGATATGCAAAGCACGAACAATCTACTTTTGATGCAGTCGTTACTGCTCGCGCAAAAGCAACCAGTGCAACAACCGTTGCAGATACGGCCGCTGCCGATGGAATGCTCACACAAGCGCTGCGTGGATTACTTGCAGTTGCCGAGGCATATCCAGATTTAAAGGCATCAGCAAACTTCATGTCATTGCAAGAAGAATTATCAACGACAGAAAACAAAGTTGCATTTAGCCGTCAGTTCTATAACGACAATGTGCGCTCGCTTAACACTGCAGTGAAAACTGTTCCAACAAACTTCTTTGCAGGCTTTGCTAAAGTAACTGAGCGTGAATTTTACGAAATCGAAGATCCACAAGATCGCACAGTGCCGAACGTTAAGTTTTAATGAACTTTAGAACCCAGCAAGCGGCTAATCGCCGCAAGACAATCGGGCTGCTCATAGGAATGGGCGTGCTCGTTTGGCTTGTTGCTTTTGCAGCCCTTACTTACTTTGGTCAATCAACTACTGCAATTGTTCCGATAGCAGTGGGTATTGCTTTGATTTCTGTATGGGGTTCTTATTACGGTTCAGATAAATTAGTTTTAACAATGACTGGTGCCAAATTAATTCAAGAATCAGATAACCCAAAGCTCTTTAATTTGATTCAAGAAGTAACCATTGCAAGCGGGCTACCAATGCCAAAGGTTGCAATCGTCATTGATAGCGCGCCTAATGCCTTTGCAACTGGGCGAAACCAAGAACATGCCCTGATTGCATTTACTACAGGAATTTTGGATGCAATGGATCGCGACCAACTGCAAGGAGTAATTGCACATGAAATGGCGCATGTTGCTAATCGCGATACTTTAGTAAGCGCCGTAGCAGCAACTACTGCAGGTGCAATTGCAATCCTGAGCGATATGTTGATGCGAATGATGTGGTTTGGTGGTGGGCGAGATCGTGACCGCAACAGCAACGGCAATCCCATCGCTCTAGTCTTTTCATTACTTATTTTGATTTTGGCGCCACTAGCAGCTGTGCTCTTAAAATCTGCTATTTCGCGAAAGCGTGAATCATTAGCCGATGCAACTGCCGTTGCTTTTACACGCAACCCTGCGGGATTGCGCAGTGCGCTAGAAGTATTAGCTACCGATTCAACTGTTGTGCGTCAGAAATCAAATTCAATTGCACACATCTGGATTGAATCACCATTGGATGGAAAAGCAGTTTCAAAGCTATTTTCTACGCACCCACCTATTGCAGAACGAATTGCTGTTCTAAAAGCTATGGAATCGTTGAACTAAATTTTTTGTGTTGGAAAAAACAGTGTGAAAGTAGTTCCTTGTCCTGGTTTTGATGTCACTCCAACTTTGCCACCATGTGCCTGCATTACAGAATCAACGATCGATAGACCCAGCCCGCTACCTTCTTGGCTAGTGCGTTGGCGCGAAGGATCGGCACGGAAGAAACGTTCAAAGATTCGCTTTTGATCATCTTCACTTAATCCAGGACCGTCATCAGATACAGAGATATAAACACCATCGTCTTCGGCGCGAGCGAGAACATGAATTGCTGTGCCTGCCGGTGTATGAACACGGGCGTTAGCAAGCAAGTTTGTCATTACTTGGTAAATACGTCCTGAGTCACCTAAAACATATAAATCTTTGGGCATTTCAACTGTAATGGAGTGCTGAGAACCCGCAGCCGATGCTGAGGCAACAGTCTCTTCAATAACATGAACAAGATCTACAGGATTAAATTCAATTGCGCGTGATTGATCTAGGCGGGCAAGTAGTAATAAATCTTCAACTAAAGTCCCCATCCGGATTGATTCCTTTTCAATTCGACCTAGTAGCTCTTTAGTTTCGGGCCCATCAGGGACTGCGCCCTGTCTGTGCAATTCGGCAAACCCACGGATAGCAGTTAGTGGTGTGCGCAGCTCGTGACTAGCATCTGCAACAAATCGACGCAATTTATTTTCACTCTCAGTGCGCACATTGAAGGATTCTTCGATACGCCCCAGCATTGTGTTTAAAGATGAACTCAAACGTCCAACTTCGGTATTTGGTTCAAAGTTTTCAAGCCGGGCTGATAAATCACCTGCTGCAATCTTTTCTGCGGTTGCTTCAACATTTTCTAATGGCTTCATACTAATTTTGATAACTTGACGCGCAGCAAAAGCAATAAGAAGTAGAACCAAGAAGCCAATGAGTAAAAAGATGCGGCCAGTGCGGTTTGTTGTTTTATCAAAATCTGCAAGGGATTGCGCGACTACAACAGTGCCAGCAGAAGAAGGCAATACCTGGGTAATAACTCGAAAGTCTGGCCCAGGAGTTTGCAAAGTAAACGGTCTATCTCCGAATGTAGCAACCACTTCTGGTGTCCAGCCACCAATAAAATCTGTGATTCTGTTGGCGTTAAGATCGCCTCCAATCCCACCAACAAATGCACCAGATTGATCTAAAAGCGTTACAGAGGTGGATGTTGGAATCCGGTTAAGTGGGGTTATTGGCGTAGGAGCTATCGCTCTCTTTTCATCATCATTTTCATCATCATTTGGATTTACATTTTCATCATTAACAATTCCAGCTAGATTGAGCCGTTGTGATGTTCCACCAACGACACTTATTAATTGATCATCTATCTGACCAATGAGATAACTATGAAGTGATCTTTCAACAACTAACCCAGCACCTATAAACCCAATCGCAGACAGAGCCAATACACCAGCAGTTAAGCGGTTGCGTAATGACCAGTTTTGAAGGGGAGAGTTCATTAAGTTACTTAGCTGGCATTCGTAAGCGGTAACCAACTCCACGCACTGTGTGAATTAATGGCGGATCGAAAGAATCAATTTTCTTACGAAGGTATGAGATATAAGTTTCAACAATTCCAGCATCTCCACGGAAATCGTATTGCCATACGTGATCCAAAATTTGTGATTTAGATACAACTCGGTCTGCATTGATAATGAGATAACGAATCAAGGCAAACTCTGTTGGTGAAAGTTCGAGCAGTTGGCCAGCTCTACGAACTTCGTGAGTTGCCTCGTCAAGTTCGAGATCTGCGAATCGCATTTTTTCATCATCAATTTCAATCTGATCCACACCAGTACGACGCAGCAATGCGCGCAAGCGTGCCACTAACTCTTCTAGGGAGAAAGGCTTAGTCATGTAATCATCCCCGCCAAGAGTTAAACCCTTAACTTTGTCTTCCATTCCATCTTTTGCAGTCAAGAAAAGAACACCGGTAGCCACACCTTCGTTACGAATCTTCTTACAGACTTCAAAACCATCTAGATCAGGCAACATGACATCTAGAACCATTGCATGAGGCTTGAACTCTTCAGCCATCGAAAGTGCTTGTGCACCGTTAGCTGCAGTGCGAACGTCGAAACCAACAAATCGAAGGCTCGTCGCGATCAACTCACTGATACTTGATTCATCGTCGACGACGAGAATGCGTTGCATTGTCTTTATTGCAGTAGTGGTCATGAGCTAACAATGCTCCTCCCATCTGGGAGATTCCTGAGAATAGACTTTGTTTTAACCCTTAACTGAGCGAAGCAACACCTGAGCCACGTCTAGAACCTCCATGGATGACTCGCGAGAGCTCATTCCATCGGTAGTCATTACGCGGCAGAAAGGACAGGCAACTGCGAGTTCTTGGGCTCCGGTACCAATCGCTTCGTCAACGCGATTTAAATTAATGCGTGTTCCAATTTTTTCTTCCATCCACATACGTCCACCTCCTGCACCGCAACAGAAGGAACGTTCCTTATTACGTGGCATTTCAGTTAACTGCGCACCAGTTGCTTCAAGTATTTCACGTGGTGGTTGGTAAATCTCATTGTGGCGACCTAAGTAGCAAGGGTCGTGATATGTCATTGCAGTGTGACTCATTTTAATTGGCAGCAATTTCTTTTCGCGGATGAGCTGATTCAGCAGTTGAGTGTGGTGAACCATTTCGAGTTCAAAACCACTTTGTGCATAATCGCGACCAATTGTTGTGAAGCAATGTGGGCACGTAACAACAACTTTTTTCTTACCCTTTGGGCGATCGGCAAATATTTCCTTGAAGGTTTCAATATTTTCAGCGGCCATAATTTGATAAAGAAATTCGTTTCCTGCACGACGTGCAGGATCTCCAGTACAAGTTTCCTTCTTACCAAGAACGGCAAATTCAACACCGGCCATATGCAAAAGTTCAGCTACAGCTTTTGTAGTTTTGCGTGCACGTTCATCGTATGCTCCGGCGCAACCAACCCAAAACAAGTACTCAACTTCATCAGGCAATACACCTTCAACAACACGGATTGGGAAATCGCATTCAGCAATCCACGCTTCACGATCACTCTTATTAGCACCCCATGGATTACCTGATTGCTCCAAATTACGGAAAGTTCCACCGAGTTCAGCAGGGAAATCTGATTCCACCATTACCTGGTAGCGGCGCATATTAACGATGTGATCAATATGTTCGATATCAACCGGGCATTCATTGACACATGCACCGCATGATGTACATGACCATAAAATATCTGAAGTAATTGCGGCATTTTCGCCCACCATTGCTTCAGTTTCAACGGTTTTCGCAAAGGCGTGATCGCGCATAGCCATGATTAAAAGCTTTGGTGAAAGCGGTTTATCAGTGTGCCAGGCAGGGCATTGTGATTGGCAACGACCGCATTCGGTACATGAAGTCATATCCAACAAACCTTTCCAGGTTATGTCAGCGCGTGTGCCTAAACCAAAGACATCGTCATCTTTTGGATCTTCAAAGTTAACAACTTCACCGTGTGACAACATTTCTGGCAATGGTCCAAGAGAAGATTTACCGCCTGCGTTACGGCGAAAGAAAATATTAAATGGAGCCAAGAAGCGGTGCCAAGCGACACCCATAGTCAAGTTACTTGCAATAACAATGAACCAGGTCATTGAACCAATAATTTTGATTGCCGCAACTAATTGAATCGTTGAAATTAGTTGAGTTAGCGTCCACGACTTAAACATCTTGGCTATAAACCATGTGGTTACAAAGTGACGGTTCCAAGAAGTTTCTTCAGACAAAGCACCTTCTAGACCGCGCAACGCAATGACGCAGAAAACAATGAGCAAGATCGTGAACTCAACGTAATAAGCCTTAGCCATTCCGCTGCCATAGAAACGTGAGCGCTTGTTGCGCAAACGAGTAACTTGGCGAATTCCAATTAATGTAACAATTCCGATACCCGTTGCCCAAGCAATAAGTTCAGTTATGTATTCATAAGGCCACAGGTGACCAATGATTGGCAAGGCAAAACGAGGATTAATTAATTGACCGTAAGCAGTGACTAAAGTTCCAAATAAAACAACGAAACCGACCATAACGAACCAGTGTGCAAAACCAACGACGGTGAAATTAAACATCTTGGTGTGACCGAAGATTTCGCGCAAAGCCATGCGAAGGCGTGTGCCTTTGTCGTTGCCACGCGTTGGATCAGCTGCACCCTTTTTATAAATCGCTAATAGCGTGCGAACGCGCACGGCTAATAGGACAAGGGCAAAAACGGTAATCCCGTAAGAGATTGCGGCAAGGGTCAGGTTCATTGGGAAAGGTTATCCGCGAACGTGGGGTTGGCCGGGAATAAGTCTCGGGGGTTAGCCGTTCACTAGATAGCAAACCTGAGTCGCTTCGACTCAACCTTTTGGGTATCATGGGCTCAGGTTTCAAGCAGTCCTCGACCCTACCCCAGGCTCGAGCGTAGATAAAAGGAGTACTACTTACATGGCTAGAGCAGTTGGAATCGACCTAGGTACCACTAACAGTTGCGTATCGGTCTTGGAAGGTGGAGAACCCACCGTTATCGCCAACGCTGAAGGCGCCCGTACGACCCCGTCGATCGTCGCTTTCGCAAAAAATGGCGAAGTCCTTGTTGGTGAAGTGGCTAAGCGCCAGTCAGTAACAAATGTTGATCGCACGATTCGTTCGGTAAAGCGTCACATGGGAACTAGCTGGACCATCGATATCGATGGCAAGAAATACACACCACAGGAAATTTCAGCACGTGTTTTGCAAAAGCTTAAGCGCGATGCCGAATCCTATTTAGGTGAAACAGTAACGGACGCCGTTATTACTGTTCCTGCATATTTCAATGACGCACAACGTCAGGCAACTAAGGAAGCTGGCGAAATTGCCGGCCTTAATGTTTTGCGTATTATCAACGAGCCAACTGCTGCAGCGCTCGCATACGGTCTAGATAAAGCTGACAAAGAACAAACAATTCTTGTATTCGACTTAGGTGGTGGAACATTTGACGTTTCACTTCTAGAAATCGGTGACGGAGTTGTTGAAGTCAAAGCAACTAATGGTGATAACAACCTTGGTGGCGATGACTGGGATCAGGCATTAGTTGATCACCTAGTTACAACTTTCGGTTCTCAAAATGGAATTGATTTAACTAAAGACAAGATGGCGATGCAACGTATTCGTGAAGCTGCTGAAAAAGCAAAGATCGAACTGTCATCATCACAGTCTGCTTCAATCAATTTGCCATACATCACAGTAGATGCTGAAAAGAATCCACTGTTCCTTGATGAAACAATTACTCGCGCACAGTTCCAGCAGTTGACTGCTGCATTACTAGAGCGTTGTAAGAAGCCTTTCCAAGCAGTTCTTAAAGATGCTGGAATTCCAATTAGCAAAATCGAAAGCGTTGTACTTGTTGGCGGATCAACTCGTATGCCAGCTGTTGTAGAACTTGTTAAGGAATTAACTGGCGGAAAAGAGCCTAATAAGGGCGTAAATCCTGATGAAGTTGTGGCCGTTGGCGCATCACTTCAAGCTGGTGTTCTAAAGGGAGAAGTTAAAGACGTCCTACTTCTAGATGTAACTCCGTTATCACTTGGTATCGAAACTAAGGGTGGCGTTATGACTAAGTTGATCGAGCGCAATACAACAATTCCTACAAAGCGCAGCGAAGTATTTACAACTGCCGATGACAACCAACCTGCTGTGCAGATTCAGGCATATCAAGGTGAGCGCGAAATGGCGGCCTATAACAAGAAGCTCGGCATGTTCGAACTAACAGGTCTGCCACCAGCACCACGTGGAATTCCTCAAATCGAAGTTACATTCGATATCGATGCTAACGGAATCGTTCATGTTTCTGCAAAAGATCTTGGAACTGGAAAAGAACAGAGCATGACCATCACTGGCGGATCTGCACTTTCTAAGGAAGAGATCGAGCGCATGATGTCTGATGCTGAATCACACGCCGAAGAAGATCGCGCGCGCAAAGAAGAAGCAGAGATTCGCAACGCTGGCGATTCACTTATGTATTCAACTGAGAAGTTCATCAAAGACAATGAAGAAAAATTGTCTACCGGTGATGCTCTTGAGAAGAAGACCGAGACTGAAGCCGCACTTGCCGAGTTAAAAACTGCTCTTGGTGGTTCTAACTACGAAATGATTAAGTCAGCTACCGAAAAGGCTGCAACTGTTAGCCAAGCTCTTGGTGCTGCGTTATATGCAGGTGCTGCAGCAGAAGGCGAAGGACAACAAACCGCAACTGAAGATGGTGTCGAAGACGCTGAAGTAATAGAGGAAGCGTAGTGACAACTGAAAGTGAACCAACTGTAGAAACTGTAGACGTGGCACCGGATCAGGAAACTGATCCGGTAGCTGCGTTAACTAGTGATTTACAACGACTTCAAGCCGAATATGCCAACTACCGTAAACGCGTAGAACGTGATCGTTCCCTTGCTCACGAAATGGCTATCGGGGCAGTTCTCACTGAACTGCTTGCACTTCTTGATGACGTTGATCGCGCAGAACAATATGGCGAATTAACTGGTGGCTTTAAAGCAGTTGCTGACCAACTTAATTCAATTGTTTCGCGTATTGGCCTAGAGAAATATGGAACTGAAGGCGAAGCTTTTGATCCACAAATTCACGAAGCTCTGATGCATGAAACATCTGCCGATGTTGCAGTTCCAACTGCATCAAAGATTTTGCAACCAGGATATAAATTCAAAGAACGTATTCTGCGTCCAGCTCGTGTTTCTGTAACAGATCCAGCGGGAGAGTAATTAAAAATGGCAGCCAAGGATTTATACGAAAAGGATTTTTATAAGGTCCTTGGAGTAGATAAGAAGGCTGCCGCCGATGAAATCAAGCGTAAATATCGAAGCCTTGTAAAAGATCTGCACCCTGATACAAACCACGGGGATACTGCTAAAGAAGAGAAGTTCAAGGCCGTTTCTGAGGCCTATGAAATCTTGTCTGATTCCAAAAAGCGTGCCGAATACGATGAAGCCCGTTCATTATTTGAACGCGGTGGATTCCGCGCACCAACTGGCGGACAGAATTTTCAAGGCGGAGATTTCTCAGACATCTTTGGCGGCGGAAATCCGCAAGATATTTTTTCGAACTTGTTTGGTGGCGGCGGACGCCGTGCTCCACGTAAAGGTCAAGACCTTCAGACTGAAGCAACGATTACTTTTCGTGAATCAATCTTTGGAACTAATTTAGATTTGCGACTAGGAACTGACAGAGGCGCTGCACAAAACATCACAGCACGTGTTCCTGCTGGCGTTAATGATGGCGCAAAGATTCGCGTAAAAGGTAAAGGTGCACCAGGAGAAGCTGGCCCAGGTGATTTATTTATTCTTTTGCATGTAAAGCCGCACCCAATTTTTTCACGCAAAGCCGAAAACCTCACGGTGGTTTTACCTATTACTTTTGCCGAAGCTGCACTTGGTGCAGATGTAAAGGTTCCAGTGATGAGCGGTGAAGAAGTCACCGTACGCATTGCACCAGGTACACCTAACGGTCGAACATTGCGCGTAAAGGGCCGCGGGATAACAAAGGGATCACATACCGGTGACTTACTCGTAACCGTTGATGTTCAAGTTCCGCAACGCGTTGATGGCAAAGCGCTAGAGGCGCTAAAAATATTTGCTGAAGAAACTTCGGGCCAAGATGTTCGCGCAGATTTAGCCAATAAGGCAAAGCAATGAGCGAAGAGTTAAATAACAATATTCCTGCAGATGATGCTGCAGTGTATGTAATCTCAGTTGCGGCAGAGATCTCTGGTCTACATCCGCAAACTCTGCGCCAGTACGACAAGTTAGGTTTAGTTTCACCGTCTCGCACCGAAGGCCGTAACCGCAGATATTCCTTGCGCGATATTGCGCTACTGCGGGCAGTACAAAAACTTGTTGGCGAAGGAATCAATCACGCCGGAGTAAAACGCATTATTGAACTGGAATCAGCAATGGCCAATATGGCTCTTGAAGTTGCACAGCTACGAATCGAAGTCGATGCTTTGATTGAAACTAATCCACCCAAAGGTCTTGCCCGACGCAGGACCACCGAGGTCATTATTTATAAAGAAGACAAGTAAAAGGGTATATTCCGCGCATGAGTTCACGCGAAGCACTTAAAGCCCAGATCGTTAATAAGGCAGTTGTCCATGGCAAAGTTATTTTGTCATCAGGCAAGGAAGCCGATTATTACGTGGACTTGCGCCGCGTAACTCTTGATCATGAAGCTGCACCGCTAGTTGGTGAAGTCATGTTGGAACTTACAAAAGATTTAGATTACGAGGCAGTCGGCGGTTTAACTCTTGGCGCAGACCCTGTTGCAACGGCCATGATGCACGTTGCGGCTGTGCAAGGTAAAAAGATTGATTCATTTGTAGTGCGCAAAGCTGAAAAAGCTCACGGCTTACAACGCCGCATCGAAGGTCCAGATGTTAAAGGCAAGCGCGTGTTGGCTGTTGAAGATACTTCCACAACTGGCGGTTCTGTATTAACTGCAGTTGAAGCTCTTATTGAAGCTGGTGCAATTGTTGTTGGAGTTGCAGTAATTGTTGAACGCGGAGCGGAACCAAAAATAACAGAAGCTGGTTATGAATACCGCGCAGCATTTCAATTAGCAGATCTTGGACTTTAGTTTTTAATTAACAAAGTTTACTTGTGATGTTTGCGCGTTTGCCATTCACGAAATAGTTCGGCTAAAACTGGAACTAATGATGCAATAACAATCAAACCAACTAAAGGCAAAATGTATGTATCAACTGATCCCTTTAGTTTTTCACCCAAGATATAACCAAGACCAAGCACAAGTTCGGTCCAAATAATTCCACCAACAGCGTTCCAAACAAAAAACTTCTTGGCTGGTATTCCGACTACTCCACACATCGGATTTATGAGAGTTCTTATAAGAGGCACGAAGCGTGCAAGAACAATGGCTTTACCTGTTCCATATTTACGTAACCATTTTTCTGTGGCAAGAACTCTCTGGTGATTAAAGACTCGTCCGTCAGGGCGGTCAAATAATTTGCGGCCGTATTTGTGTCCAAGCCAATGGCCTACTTGCGCCCCAGTGATAGCGGCAATGGGTGCACCAAGAAATAAAGCACCAGCCGGTAAGTGCGCATTGCCAAGTACGGCAGCCCCCGAACCTGAAGCGGCAACACCAGCCAGAAATAAAAGTGAGTCTCCAGGAAAAGCTAAACCAACGAGCAATCCAGTTTCGGCAAAGATGATCGCAAGAACCCCGATAAGACCAAGGTCGGAGACGATTGAATGCGCATCAAAGAGGTTCATCCGAGGCAGGTTAGCGTGCCTTGGCCTTTGGAACCAGCGCCTGGCGTTGGGCTGACTATGCTCAAATACACGCAATAGATATGTATGAATTTGCCCCAAACGGGGTTACCTGACCTACACTTCCGTAGTCTCGAGCCCGACTGACGAACAGGGCACCGTAACTCCAATGGAGGAGAACCTATGCGTGCTCAAAGCACCGTATCACTTGTACAAGTAACTGGAACAAACCTGACTTATGCCTACATCGTCCTAGCGATTTCGCTGGGTGCGCTCGCAATCGCCTACGCACTACGCGCGCAGGTCCTTGCAGCTAGCGATGGCACACCAAAGATGCGCGAAATCGCTGAAGCGGTTCAAGAAGGCGCCGCCGCATTTCTTTCACGTCAGTTCCGCACCCTTTCTTACTTTGTAGGAATCGTCTTTGTCCTTCTCTTTGCACTTCCTGGTGCAACCGAGATCCGCGTAGGACGTTCGATCTTCTTCCTACTCGGCGCAGCTTTTTCTGCTCTTGTTGGTTACAACGGTATGTGGCTTGCAGTGCGCGCAAATGTTCGCGTAGCAGATGCTGCCCGTAACAAGGATGGCGTTAAGGCCGTTCAAATTGCTTTCCGCACAGGCGGCGTAGTTGGTATGACAACTGTTGGTCTTGGATTAATTGGTGCATCACTTGTTGTGATCATCTATCGCCAAGATGCACCAGCAGTTCTTGAAGGCTTTGGTTTCGGCGCAGCGATGCTCGCAATGTTTATGCGCGTCGGCGGTGGAATCTTTACAAAGGCTGCAGATGTTGGTGCTGACCTTGTTGGTAAAGTTGAAAAAAATATTCCAGAAGATGACCCACGTAACGCAGCAACAATCGCTGACAACGTAGGAGACAACGTTGGTGACTGCGCTGGTATGGCTGCAGACTTGTTCGAGTCATACGCTGTAACTCTTGTTGCTGCGCTGATTCTTGGCAAGGCTGCTTTCGGTGATGCAGGTCTTATCTATCCATTGATCGTTCCAGCAATTGGAACTGTCACTGCAGTTATCGGTATTTTCTTAACGAAATTGCGCAGCACAGATAAGTCAGCAATGACTGCAATTAACCGCTCATTCTTCTTATCAGCAATCATCTCTGCAGGCCTAACAGCCCTTGCAACATTTACGTATCTACCATCTGATTTCAAGTTAATGACTGGACTTTCACCAGAAGCAATTGCTGATGCTGGAAATACAAACCCACGAGTTCTTGCAATCGGCGCAGTATTAATTGGTATCTCACTTGCCGCAGCTATTCAGGTATTAACTGGTTACTTCACCGAAACTGGACGTCGTCCAGTTAACGATGTTGCGGCTTCATCTGAAACAGGCGCAGCAACAGTAATTTTGGCTGGTATCTCAATTGGTTTTGAATCAGCTGTTTATTCAGCAATGCTTATCGCAACTGCAGTATTTGGTGCTTTCTTGCTCGGTGGTGGAAGCGTTGTTCTTTCACTTCTTGCAATTGCACTTGCTGGAACAGGTTTGCTAACAACTGTTGGTGTAATCGTTGCCATGGATACTTTTGGTCCAATCTCAGATAACGCACAAGGCATTGCAGAAATGTCTGGTGATGTTACCGGAGAAGGCGCAAAGATTCTTACTTCACTTGACGCAGTTGGTAATACAACAAAGGCAATCACTAAGGGCATTGCAATTGCTACAGCTGTTCTTGCAGCTACAGCGTTGTTTGGTGCATTTACTGACGCAATCAAGAAGGCCGTTATTGACGCTGGACAAAACGCTGCAGATCTTGCTTCTCAGTACCAAGGTGTTTTAGATGTTGCTAACCCACGCAACTTGGTCGGTTTAATTATCGGCGCAGCAGTTGTGTTCTTGTTCTCAGGTCTTGCAATCAATGCAGTATCACGAGCAGCAGGTGCGGTTGTCGTTGAAGTTCGTAATCAGTTCCTAGAACACCCAGGAATCATGAAGGGCACAGAAAAGCCTGACTATGGCCGCGTTGTAGATATCTGTACTCGCGATTCACTGCGTGAACTTGCAACTCCAGGATTGCTCGCTGTTATGGCGCCAATCGCAGTTGGTTTCGGTTTAGGTGTTGGTCCACTAGGTGCATACCTAGCTGGTGCAATCGGTAC
>CAEZYA010000040.1_pt1 | contig 12458 bp, 10 predicted proteins | sample 7265391 | NCBI WGS metagenome assembly CAEZYA01 (sample SAMEA6813922, study PRJEB35770) | freshwater metagenome | biome: Freshwater; feature: Freshwater reservoir; material: water | place: Czech Republic | collected 2017-04-14 | depth 30m m
AACAATTACATCCTTGGCATATTTTTGATACGCAGGTGTTGCGCACTCTGCCAACGCAACAGCCTTACCAGCTACTGCAGACATAATCGGACCTCCCTGCATTCCTGGGAAAATTGATTTATCAATTGCTGCAGCATGTTCGGCCTTAGCCAAAATCATTCCACCGCGTGGTCCACGCAATACTTTATGGGTTGTGAAAGAAACTACATCTGCATAAGGAACTGGGGATGCAATAGCTTTACCAGCAACTAGCCCGATGAAGTGAGCAGCATCTACCCACATGATTGCCCCTACTTCATCGCAGATTGCACGAACCTTTTCAAAATCAATAAGTGATGGGTATGCAGTTGCACCAGAGCAAATCATCTTTGGTTTTGATGCAATTGCCTTATCGCGAAGCTCGTCATAATCAATTAATTCATTATCGCTACGTACGCCATATGACTCAATGTTAAACCACTTGCCTGAAAAGTTAACTGGTGATCCATGCGTTAAGTGCCCGCCATGTGCCAAGGACATTGCCATCACGGTGTCGCCTGGTTTAGTAAATGCCTGATACACCGCGATATTGGCACTTGCACCTGAGTGCGGTTGAACGTTTGCATGGTCTGCACCGAAAAGAGATTTAGCGCGCTCAATTGCAAGGTTTTCAGCTTTATCTACTTCTTCACATCCACCGTAGTAACGCTTTCCTGGATACCCTTCAGCATATTTATTCGAAAGCGTTGAACCTATAGCTGCCAGTACTGCACGTGATGTGAAGTTCTCTGAAGCAATGAGCTGCAAGTTAGTTTGTTGACGCGCCATTTCAGAGAGCAGAACAGCGGCAATCTCTGGATCTTGATTGCTTAAAGCGTCGAAATCTGGACCATAGTAAGTAGACATAATCCAACCTTATCGTGAGAGCCTAAATAAGGCGCGCACTCGGAGCTATCGCCTTGATTTCCTCAAAGGAAATAGCCCCAACACGTAAAACACGAACGCCTTCTGCATCGGCCTCAACAACTGTTGTTGCTGATCCTTGGCGCAATTTTCCGCCGTTGAACTGAAAAGCTAAATCTGAATGTAGTGTAAAAATATCACTGAGTTCTTTTGGTGCTGGTCTTCCTATGCGTGCACCGCTTGTGACAGCCAACGGCCCACTATCTGCCAATAAAGCTTTAGCAAATTTACTTTTTGGAGTTCGGATACTGATGCGATCTAATTGATTGGCATCACCCAAATCCCAACTCAACCCCAATTGTGGGCGCAGGTTAAGAGAAAGAAGGCCAGGCCAAAACTTCTTCATGAGCGCGGAAATCTCTGGAGTAATTTCACGAACAACACCTTGCGCTGTTTTTGAACTACCAACTAGAACCTGCGCTGCTGTAAATAAAGGTGAACCATGCAAAACGTTCATGGCGCGAACTGAGTCTTGCTTGAAAGCATCGCATGCAAATGCATAACTGTGTTCGAGCGGAATTGCGATTACATAACCATCGGAAATTGCCTTCAAAGCTTTATTGACGTGCCGGCTGAGTTCGCCTTTTTTAAGATCTACCTCTTTACCCATGATTACCTCCTCACCGCACTTGTCCAACGAGGACGGCCAACAAGGTCATCATGGACTGCAATATCTTCGAAATCTACGGCCAACTCCCCCGCAATTGCAATTGCCTGCCCTTCAGTATGTTCAATTACTAACACTCCCGATGGTTTTAACAATCTGGCAGAAGCTTGTATGAAAATACGTGGCAGCTCCATTCCAGTGGGGCCACCAAAGAGTGCAATATGTGGCTCAAATCCTGCAACATCTCGCGGTAATTGCGCATCATCTGGAATATATGGTGGGTTAGCAATTACTACATCGCATTTAACTCCTGGCAAAACATCTGCAACATCGCCTTCAACTACTCGAACGCTTTGCGCAATAACTGAGACGTTTTTCTTAAGCCAGATCAACGCCTCAGGCGATTTTTCAACGGCAATAACACGTGCAGTTGGTGCTTCGGTTGCTATAGCCAGTGAGAGAGCACCTGAGCCTGCACCTAAATCAATAACACTCACTGGTGCTGGCAAGTTAGCAATATGTTGCAGAACCGCTTCAACCAATAACTCTGATTCAGGACGCGGGACCAAAACACCTGGGCCAACTTCAATCTCTAGATAGCGAAAAGGTGCAAGGCCAGTTAAGTATTGCAATGGCTCATGATTGAGGCGGCGATCAAGTAAGTTAAAAAATTGCTCTTCAATAACATCTACATCGCTGATAGTTGCAAGCGTGGATTCAACTAATACAGAGTTATGAAGATCCATGCGGGATAAGCCGAGAACATATGCCAATAAATGTTCAGCATCTACTTCATTAATTCCAGATTCTGCTAACTGTGCCTTAGCAACACGAAGCAGACTCTTAATCTCCATTAGCTTAGTTTGTGCTCGCCAAACGTGCAGCTTTATCAGCATCTAGGAGCGCCTGAATCATGTCATCTAGTTCGCCATTCATTACTGAATCTAAGTTATTTGCCTTGTAATTAACGCGGTGATCACTAATTCGATTTTCTGGATAGTTATATGTGCGGATGCGTTCTGAGCGATCTACGGTGCGAACCTGGCTTTTACGTTCGGCCGAAGCTAGCGCCTCCGCTTTTTCTTGAGCATCTGCCAAAAGGCGTGCACGCAAAATACGCAATGCTGATTCTTTATTTTGCAGTTGGCTCTTTTCGTTCTGGCAAGAAACAACAATTCCCGTTGGAACGTGGGTTAATCGCACAGCAGAGTCAGTTGTATTAACAGATTGGCCGCCAGGTCCTGATGAGCGGTAAACATCCACGCGCACATCATTCATATTTAACTCAACATCTACTTCTTCTGCTTCTGGCAGAATCAAAACTCCAGCTGCAGATGTGTGAATTCGCCCGGCACTTTCAGTCTCTGGTACGCGCTGTACTCGGTGTACGCCGCCTTCAAATTTCAAACGCGCATAAGGGGATTCTCCCGGTGCTGCAGTTCCCTTTGATTTAACCGCTACCGAAATATCTTTATACCCGCCCATCTCACTTTCAGTGGCATCGATAATTTCAACTTTCCAATTATGTTTTTCTGCATAGCGCATATACATACGCAGTAAATCACCAGCAAAGATCGCAGATTCATCTCCACCAGCACCAGCTTTAACTTCCAAAATGACATCGCGATCATCATTGGGATCTCGTGGCAACAATAATTCTTCAAGTTTTTCAGCAGTCTCTGCGCACGTTGCTTCTAACGCTGGAATTTCTGATGCAAAGTCGGCATCAACTGCTGCTAACTCTTTAGCTGCCATCAAGTCATCTTCGGCAGATTTCCAGGCTTTAAAGCCAGCAACAACTGGACCTAGCTGGGCATAACGTCGACCAAGTTTGCGGGCATTGTTTTGATCTTCGTGAATAGAAGGATCAGCCATCTTTGCTTCAAGTTCGGCATATTCGCGAACCATTTCGTGGGCAGATGCAAAACGATCATTACTCATTGGCTTCTCCTTTCCCTTATCCAGCTATTGACTAAATTTGTGATGGAAATAAAAAAACCGCGACCGCAACCCGTCAAGGGATGCGATGCGGTTTTTTTAGAAAGCTACTTAGTTTCTGCTTTTTTTCCAAAGCGCTCTTCGAACTTAGCCACGCGACCACCAGTATCAAGGATGCGCTGCTTGCCGGTGTAGAAGGGGTGGCATACAGAACAGACTTCAACATAGATTGAACCGCTTGCAACTGTTGAGCGGGTAACAAACTTCTCACCGCAACCACACGTTACTTGGGTCTCTTTGTACTCTGGGTGAATCTCTGGCTTCATGGTTTTTCCTTTTTTAATGTTTGGGTCCCGGCCTGCGGGTGAACCAAACGATCGGTTAACAGGGCTAAATCGTAGGCGATTGCCCGTGATTTACGAAATTTACGCTTACTTGCTGTCGTCTGGGCCAGATGTTGTCTTCTGGATCTGCATCAAGAACTCAACGTTGGACTTAGTGCCCTTCATCTTCTCGAGCAGAAGTTCAAGTGCTGCTTGTGGCTCAAGTGCGTGCAATACACGACGTAGCTTCCAAACAATATTGAGTTCTTCTGAGCCCATAAGGATTTCTTCCTTACGAGTACCAGATGCAACAACGTTGACCGCTGGGAAGATGCGCTTATCAGCCATCTTGCGATCAAGGATGAGCTCCATGTTTCCGGTTCCCTTGAACTCTTCAAAGATAACTTCATCCATACGAGAACCTGTATCAACAAGTGCTGTTGCAAGAATCGTTAGTGATCCACCATCTTCAATATTACGAGCAGCACCAAAGAACTTCTTTGGTGGATATAGAGCCGCTGAATCAACACCACCAGAAAGAATTCGACCTGAAGCTGGAGCTGCAATGTTGTATGCGCGGCCCAAACGTGTGATTGAGTCAAGAAGTACAACCACATCGTGACCGAGTTCAACTAGACGCTTTGCGCGCTCGATAGCAAGTTCGGCAATTGTTGTGTGGTCATCTGCTGGGCGATCGAAAGTAGAAGCAATAACTTCACCCTTAACACTGCGCTGCATATCTGTAACTTCTTCTGGGCGCTCATCAACTAGAACAACCATTAAGTGACACTCAGGATTATTTGTTGTGATTGCGTTAGCAATTGATTGGAGCACCATTGTTTTACCAGCCTTAGGTGGAGAAACAATAAGTCCGCGCTGGCCCTTGCCAATTGGTGCAATTAAATCGATAACTCGAGTTGTGAGAATGTTTGGCTCTGTTTCAAGGCGTAAGCGCTCTTGAGGATAAAGTGGAGTTAACTTACCGAATTCAACACGGTTACGTGCTTCTTCAGGCGTCATTCCATTAACGGTTTCAAGAGTAATGAGTGCGTTGAACTTCTGCTTAGTTTCACCTTCACGTGGTTGGCGAACCTGACCAGTTACAACATCGCCCTTTCGAAGTCCGTTTTTGCGAACTTGCTGCAATGAAACATAAACATCGTTTGGTCCAGGTAAGTAACCAGCGGTACGAATAAATGCGTAACTTTCGAGAATATCGAGTAAGCCACCAACTGGAACTAGAACATCGTCTTCACCAATAACTGGTTCGCGCTCTTCGCGAGGTGCGCGGTCGCGGTTGCGATCGCGGTTGCGATCGCGCCCACGGTTACTGCGATCATTGCGATCAAAGCGATCGTTGCGGTTACCACGATCAGTATTGCTTTGAGGACCAGATGGTGCGTCATCACCATCATCATCTACATCATCGTTGTTTGAAGAGTTATTGGAGCCCTTAGCTTCTTTCTTGCTCTTATTGCGTGCTTCACGGCGCGCTTCGCGTTCAGCTTTAGCAGCTTCGCGGTTTTTTGCCTGTAAATCAGCGATTGCCTCAACGAGGGCGTCCTTTTTCATCTTTGCTGCGCCATCGACACCTAGTTGCGTTGCAACTGTTTTTAATTTAGGCAGGGTCATTGCAGAAAGCTCAGGACTGTTCGAACGTACAGGTTCAATTTCTGTTGTCATGTGTTTCTTTTCTATATAGGTCAACTTCGTTATTTGATAGCGACGTTGAACCGTGGATGTTTTTTAAGATTTACCTGATGTGTTGCTGGCCGCTAGATAAGGACCGTTCAGATGAAGAAAAGGGTAGCACCGAATGGAGCAGATAGGCAAAATCAAACGAGATTTATGCGGAGATAACGCTGGCCCCTAAGCGGGAAATTCCAAGTTCAGTGGCTATGAATTTATCTCCAGCAGCTCTGCGCAGTTCTTCAGCTTCCGCGGGGCCGCCAGTGTGTAATACCAAAACTGTTGGGCCGGCACCCGAAATAAATGCAGCAACACCCGCATCGCGTAGTTTTGTCAGCAGTGCAAATGATTGAGGCATTGCTTCTTTGCGATATGACTGATGTAAGAAATCTGCAGTGGCGGTGTGAAGAAGATCTGGGCGATGTTGCAATGCATGGACTAATAGCGCGGCATTTGAAGTATTTCTAACAGCATCAGCGTGTGGCAGAGTTTCTGGCAACATCTTACGTGCCTTTGATGTTGCAACAGCTGTAGATGGAATAAAAGCAAGGCCACCAATTCGTGGATCAACGTCGATATTTACAGATTGTGCAACCATGTGGCCACGTTGTAAATCTTGCCAAGCGATATTTGCACTTCCAAAGATTGCAGCGGCGACATTGTCTGGATGGCCCTCCATTTCATTTGCCAAAACCAACATATCCTCAAGTGACATGCGTTCATTGCCACCTAGAACTAATGCACGGGCAAGAAATAAGCCACCAACAATTGCGCTGGCAGATGATCCAAGGCCGCGACCGTGTGGAATGACATTTAACTGACGAAGCGCAATTCCACGAGGTTTTCCACCCAAAAATTCAAAGCCTTTATACATCGCTTTAATAACTAAGTTCTTTTCATTTCGCGCGACATCATCGGCGCCTTCACCTGCGACATCGACATCTACACCAGGATCATCTTGAACTTGCGCGATGTATCGATCAAACATTGTTAGCGCTAAACCAAGGCAATCAAAGCCAGGACCTAAATTGGCACTTGTTGCAGGAACTTGCACCTGCATTGGTTGTGCTTTAAATGTTAGCTTCATGATTAATTCTTAACTCAAACCCAACGCTTTAGCTGCAGCTTTAACATTTACTGGCACGACGACAGGCTTCTTTGCTGACTCAAGTGCATAAGGAATATCTTTTAATCCGTGACCAGTCACTGTAATAACAATGGTCTTATCTTTTGGAAGTTTTCCAGCCTTTTTATATTTAATGAGTCCAGCTAAACCAGCAGCCGATGAAGGTTCGACGAAGATTCCCTCTTTAGATGCAATTAAGCGGTAGGCGGCCAAAATTTCGCGATCAGTTACAGAATCAATCACGCCACCCGACATGTCTCGCGCTTCAACGGCCTGTTGCCATGACGCTGGATTTCCAATGCGAATAGCCGTTGCAATAGTGTCAGGATTTTTAACAATCTTGCCTTTAACAATCGGTGCAGCACCTGCAGCTTGAAAACCATACATCTGTGGCAAGCTCGCTGACATGCCATCTTTGTTGTACTCCTTATAGCCCTTCCAATATGCAGTGATGTTTCCTGCATTGCCCACTGGCAGGGCATGAATATCTGGGGCGTTGCCCAACATATCTACAACTTCAAAACTTGCAGTCTTTTGTCCTTCAATGCGATATGGATTAACTGAGTTAACTAGCGCTACTGGATAATTTTCTGAAAGCTCACGGGCAAGAGTTAAGCAATCATCAAAGTTGCCATTAACCTGCAAAATAGTTGAGTCATGGATGACTGCCTGAGCTAACTTGCCCATTGCAATCTTTCCCTTAGGAATTAAAACCGCGGGTGTCATACCAGCTTTAACAGCATATGCCGCAGCTGAGGCAGATGTATTACCGGTTGATGCACAGATAACAGCTTTTGCGCCATCTTCTGCCGCTTTTGAAATCGCCATTGTCATTCCACGATCTTTAAATGAACCAGTCGGATTTAAACCTTCGTATTTAATCCAAACATTGTTACCAAGTAATTCTGATAAATAACATGCATAAATAAGTGGAGTACCACCTTCACGCAAAGAAACAATTGGAGTATTTGCATTAACAGGTAAACGGTGACGATATTCCTCAATAACTCCACGCCACTGATGTGCTCCACTTTTCTTGTTTCCAAAAATTCCCATTTAGGCAACGACCCCTTCAACGCGAATCACTGATTCGACTTTGCTGACAATATCCATGTCGGTTAACTTCTTAATACAACCCTTAAGAGATGCTTCAGTTGCCGCATGTGTGACCACAATGAGTTCTGCATCATTTCCAAGTCCTGCTTGGCGCACGGTCTGGATAGAGATATTTTCACTGGCAAATACTTGGGCAATTGATGCTAAAACACCTGATTTATCCGCAACATGCAGGCGTACAAAGAACTGTGACTTCACATCACCAACAGGTGCAATATCAAGATCTGCATAATCAGATTCGCCGTAGCCAACAGTTGAATATGCACGGTGTCGAGTAACTGCAACTAAGTCACCCAAAATCGCAGAAGCCGTTGGTGCACCGCCTGCGCCTCTGCCATAGAACATGAGCTGTCCTGCAGACTCGGATTCAACATAGACGGCGTTGAAAGCATTGCGCACAGAAGCCAATGGGTGCGAACTAGGAATCATCACTGGGTGCACGCGTACGGAAATTTCATCTTTCACAGTGAGCTCGGCTATTGCTAGCAGCTTGATGACCGAACCCATCGCTTTAGCTGCGTTTACATCATCGAGTGAAATCGCAGTTATTCCTTCACAGTAAACCTCATCGATAGTCACTGTGCTGTGAAAAGCAAGGCTGGCAAGTAGCGCCGCTTTTGCTGCAGCGTCATGGCCTTCTACATCTGCAGTTGGATCTGCTTCGGCGTAACCAAGTGCTTGTGCCTCTTTTAAAACATCATTAAAATCGCGGCCTTCTTCATGCATCTTGGTCAAGATGTAATTCGTTGTGCCGTTAACAATTCCCATGACGCGAGTGATTTGATCACCAGCTAGTGATTCACGCATCGAGCGAATAATTGGAATAGCACCTGCAACTGCAGCTTCGTAATACAAATCTACTTTTGCTGCATCAGCTGCGTTAAAGAGTTCATGACCGTGAGTTGCAAGAAGGGCTTTATTGGCGGTGATAACAGATTTCTTATTTTTAATTGCTTCAAGAATCAATGTGCGCGCTGGTTCAATTCCTCCCATAACTTCAATAACAATATTGATCTCTGGGTCGCTAACAATTGAATGCAAATCAGTCGTGATCATTGAAGGATTAATGCCATCACGGGCAGCATTGCTGCGAGCACCAATCTTTTTTAGAACTAAAAGTGCACCGGAGCGCTCAGAGAGCTCTTGCTCATCAGATTGCAATAGGCGTGCCACTTGAGAACCGACTACACCGCAGCCGAGCATGCCAATAGATATTGTCTTTAGCTCTGCGCTCATGCGGGCTATTCTTTCACAGATGCCTGTAACGGCGTTAAATATCTAGCCCTAACAGATCAGCTTCAGTCTCACGGCGCAGAATTACGCGGGCTTTTCCATCTTTTACTGCAATTACTGGTGGGCGTGGCACATGATTGTAATTAGTTGCCATGCTTCGTCCATAAGCACCTGTCGCGGGGGTAGCCAATAAATCTCCGGGGACAATGTCATTTTCTAAATCTATTTCTCGAATAACGATATCGCCGGTTTCGCAGTGCTTTCCAACAATTCGTGAAGAAATCTTTTGCGCCGTACTTGTGCGGTTAGCTAGAACTGCGGTGTATTCGGCATCGTATAAAGCAGGGCGCAGATTGTCGCTCATGCCTCCATCAACGGATACATAACGTCGGGTAGATGCATTTTCCAAAGTAACATCTTTGATTGTTCCAACTTCATACAGTGTAAACATTGTTGGGCCAACGATTGCTCTGCCTGGTTCAATTGAAATACGCGGGATAGCAAGCATGTGAGCCGCGCATTGGGCATTAACAACTTCGGCCAATGCCTTCATTGTCGATGCGGGATCCAAATTAACTTCACCCGGCAAATAAGCAATGCCATATCCCCCACCTAAATCAAGTTCAGGCAGTTCTACTGAAAATTCATCACGATATTTAGCCAGAAGTGCAACAAGGCGCTCGGCACTGATTTCAAATGACTCTGTTTCTAATATTTGAGAACCGATATGGGCATGAAAACCGCGTAGCTCCAAGGATGAGTGCCTACGCACTTCTTCAATCGCTTTCCACGCAGCCCCACTTGCAATTGAAAAACCAAATTTCACATCTTCGTGCGCTGTGGCAATTGATTCATGAGTGTGGGCTTCAATTCCTGGAGTCAGGCGAAGCAATATTTCCTGTACAACACCATGCTTTGTTGCAGCTGATGCAACACGTTCAATTTCAAAGAGTGAATCAATAACGATCGTGCCAACACCAGCTGCAACGGCCTTTTCAATCTCTGCAACTGATTTATTGTTTCCGTGCACCTCAATCTTGGCAGGATCTATTCCGCCTTTAAGAGCAACGGCTAACTCGCCACCTGTGCACACATCGATTCCGATACCGATGTCTTTAATCCAGCGCGCAACTTCAACACATATAAAAGCCTTGGCGGCGTAGTAAACAGTTCCAGCGTTGTTCCCGAAAGCATTACCTAAAGCGGTATTCCAGGCTGCTGTGCGCATCCGAAAATCTGCTTCATCCATGATGAATGCGGGTGTTCCAAATTCTTTAGCTAACTGAGAAGCAGGGATTGAAGAGATAGAAAGTTCGGCTCCAGTTTTTACATTAGAGGACCACATACCTACATCCTCTCCGGTGCACTAACGCCCAATAAATCCAAACCATTTTTAATTACTTGTTTGGTGGAAGCACAGAGTAATAGACGGGCGGTGTGCAATGCAGTTGGATTTTCTTCGCCCATCGGAAGGACGCGACAGTCGGCATAGAAGCCGTGATAAGTACCAGCTAACTCTTCGAGGTATCTTGCAACGCGGTGAGGTTGGCGAAGTTGGGCTGCGGTTTGTACAACTCGAGGGAATTCGGCCAATGCGCCAAGTAGTTCATTTTCACGGTCATGAATGAGCTGTGATGAATCAAATGCTTTGAGGTCTACTGGAATATTTAATTCAGCAGCGTTGCGTAAAACGGCAGCAATACGGGCATGGGCATATTGCACGTAGTAAACCGGGTTCTCATTGGTGTTACGTTTCAAAATATCTATATCCATAACCATGGGTGTATCAACTGGATAGCGAATCAAAGTGTAACGGGCAGCATCAACGCCTACTTTTTCAACTAATTCTTCTAAAGTAATAATGGTTCCAGCGCGCTTAGAAAGTTTTACTTCCTCACCGCCTTCCATAATCTTGACCAATTGTCCGATCAATACGTCAATGTTGTATTCAGGGTCATCGCCGGCGCAAGCGGCAATAGCTTTAAGGCGACCCACATATCCATGATGATCAGCGCCAAGCATGTAGATACATACATCAAAGCCCCGCTCGCGTTTATTAATGTAATAAGCGGTATCAGATGAGAAATATGTAAGTGAACCATCAGACTTTGTTAATACGCGATCTTTGTCATCACCAAAGTCAGTTGTGCGAAGCCAAATAGCACCTTCTTCTTCGAAAACATGGCCTTGATTGCGCAGTTTTTCTACTCCGTGTTCGACGGCACCTTGATCATGCAAAGTGCGCTCTGAAAACCAAACATCAAAATGAGTACCGAATGCATCGAGTACACGTTGCTGATCTTTTAATTGGACGGCATATGCCGCTTCACGAAAAGCTGGATGACGCTGACCTTCTGGCAAGGAAGTTATTGATGCATTACTTGCTACAACTTCTTTAGCTAAATCTGCGATGTACGTGCCTTGATAACCATCTTCTGGAATTGGATTTCCTAATGCAGCCGCTTCAACAGATGCGCCAAATAAATCCATCTGGTTACCACGATCATTTATGTAAAACTCTCGGGTTACTTCGGCCCCTGCTGCACTTAATACTCGACCTAGTGAGTCACCAACAGCCGCCCATCGAGTGTGACCTAAATGAAGAGGTCCGGTTGGATTGGCACTAATGAATTCAAGGTTAATCCGAACACCGGCGAGCGCATTTCCTTTTCCATAATCCTTTGTTGCATTAAGAATTGTCGTAACAAGTTCGGCTTGGTTTGCACGGTTAAGAGTGATGTTAATAAATCCTGGGCCGGCAATATCAAGTTTTGAAATTCCATCGGTCCCAGCTAATTGGTCACAAATAATCTGCGCAATATCTCGAGGGCTCTTGCCGGCAGGCTTTGCCAATTGCAGGGCAATCGAAGTTGCATAATCACCATGGTCGCGCTCTTTAGGTCGCTCCAGTTTGATGGTGGCTGGAATTTGTCCAGATAGTGAGCCAGCAATGAGGGCTCGCTCTATGGCAGCTTTAATTGCTGACTCGAGAATTTCAACCTGGGTGGACACCGCCCAAGGCTATCGTGAGCGTGAGGCGCCGTTATCAAATCGTTAGATGCAGGGGTGATATTTACTCAATTTTTTAGTGACCTTTTCCGGCTTTCCTACTACCGTTTGCACCACTATCGCTCCTTTCTCATCCGGGTAGAAAAAGATTCACCCAGGGGTGCGATCCTTTCGAAAGGTAAATACATATGGCAAAGCGCCGTTTAGTTATTGCTGCTGCAATTGCATCAGCAGCAGCTCTTTTGATCTCAGGTTGCTCAAGCAGCAATGAGGCATCAAATCAGCGTGCATGCATGATCCTTCCTGACTCAGAGTCATCAACACGTTGGGAAAACGGAGATCGTCCAGCAATGGATTCAGCACTTACAGGTGCAGGATTTGAAACAGATATTCAGAACGCACAAGGTGATACAGCTAAGTACGCAACGATCGCAGATCAGATGCTTACAAAGGGTTGCGGTGTCATGATCCTTGT
>CAEZYA010000041.1_pt1 | contig 12177 bp, 10 predicted proteins | sample 7265391 | NCBI WGS metagenome assembly CAEZYA01 (sample SAMEA6813922, study PRJEB35770) | freshwater metagenome | biome: Freshwater; feature: Freshwater reservoir; material: water | place: Czech Republic | collected 2017-04-14 | depth 30m m
ACGCACTCAATGGTTTATGCATTCAACGACCGTAAGGACAAGAAAGGCGATTTCCGTCGTCTATGGATTCAGCGTATTAACGCAGGATGCCGCGAACATGGTCTTACGTATAACCGTTTCATCCAAGGCCTTAAGGCTGCTGGAGTTGAAGTAGATCGTCGTGTTCTTTCAGAGCTTGCAACAAATGATCCAGCAACATTTAAGACACTTGTTGATGTAGCTCGCAAGAGCCTTGTATCCGCATAATAGATTCCAATGATAGAGAGCCTTAACTCGCCACATATTGCGCGGGTTAAGGCTCTTATTGGTTCTCGGGGTACAAAAGAGCGAAAAAATTCAGGTCACTTTGTTGCAGAAGGAATGCAATGCGTGCGAGAAGCAATAGTTTGTAGTACTGGTCCTATCATTGAGACGCTGTATGTAACACCAACTGGGCGACAAAAAGTAGAACAGATTTCTGATTTAACCTCGTTCACCGTCATCGAAGTAAGTGATGAGGTCATGAAGGCCATGTCAGAAACAATCACACCGCAAGGAATTCTGGCTGTGTGTTCTATACCTACAAATTCCTTAGATTCAGTGACCTTAAATGGCACACGTAAATTTATATATCTTTCTGAAATTCAAGATCCTGGCAATGCTGGGACGATCATCCGCTCAGCAGATGCCTTCGGAATAGATGCCGTTATCACATCGCCAGGAAGTGTTGATATTTACTCACCCAAAGTTGTGCGCAGCACTGCTGGTTCGCTCTGGCACACACCAGTGTTTGAAAACATTGAATTAGCTACAGTTCTAGCCCTCGGTGTTCAAGCTTTTACTTTAGCTGCAGAAGGATTGAAACCATTGAAAGATCTAAAGATCACTCACGATTGTGTGGCGATTTTTGGCAATGAGGCCAGAGGCTTAGCAACGGCTCAAGCCACATCCTCTATTGAACAAGTCAAAATATCGATGCCTGGTAACGCCGAAAGCCTGAATCTTTCAGCGGCGGCAACCATTGTTATGTATCACCTAGCAAATATCCCATCTTCCTAAACTCTCACAGGATAGAGTTCGCTCTATGCGCCAAGAAGATGTCTCACAATGGGTTAAAGATGCCCAAGTAGCTTTTAGCACCGCTACTGATTTGGATTCATTGAAAATCGCACGCTTAGCCCATGCTGGAGATAAAGCACCGATGTCACTTGCATCAAGAACTCTTGGCTCTCTATCACCGGACGAAAAAGCTAGCTTTGGCAAAATCATTGGCGATGGCAAAGCTGCAATTGCTGTGGCGTTAGCACAAGCCACGCAAAAGCTAGAGGCAGAGCGCGATAAGAAAGTTTTATTGGAAGAAGTTGTAGATATTACTTTGCCGGTTAACCGCAGACATCGCGGGGGATTGCATCCCATTTCAATTATCAAAAATGAAGTCTCTGATTTCTTCATCGAACAAGGTTACGCAGTGGCAGAAGGTCCAGAACTCGAATCTGGTTGGTTAAATTTTGATGCGCTCAATATCCCTGCAGATCATCCAGCTCGCACAATGCAAGATACATTTTTTGTTGAGCCAGTTGAATCTGGAATGGTGCTACGAACGCACACTTCACCAGTTCAGATCCGTATCATGTTGACTCAAACACCACCTATTTACGTCATCTGTCCTGGGCGAACATTTAGAGCAGACGAACTCGATGCCACGCACAGTCCCGTATTTCATCAAGTAGAGGGGTTAGTGATTGATAAAGGCATCACTATGGCTCACCTGAAAGGAACGCTAGATAACTTTGCCCGACATATGTTTGGTCCAGACGTAACTACTCGACTGCGACCTTCCTTTTTTCCATTCACCGAGCCAAGTGCTGAGGTGGATATTTTCTTTAATAATCGCTGGATTGAATGGGGCGGTTGTGGAATGGTGAATCCAAAGGTGTTGCAGACATGTGGCATAGATACCGATGTTTATAGCGGCTTTGCTTTTGGAATGGGATTAGAACGAACTTTGATGGTTCGTCATGGAATTACCGATATGCACGATATCGTCGAAGGCGATTTACGTTTTACTCGTCAATTTGGAGTAGGACTCTAATGCGCGCACCATTATCGTGGATTAAAGAGTTTGTAGATATTCCTATCTCGGTAACTGCCGATCAAATATCTGAGGGCTTGATTCGCGTTGGTTTTGAAGTAGAAGAAATCATCTACCAAGGCTCTGATTTAACCGGCCCACTTAAGTTTGCAAAGGTTCTCTCCATCGAAGAGTTGACCGAGCACAAGAAGCCAATTCGTTACGTGGGCCTTGATTGTGGTGAAAAAGAAACACGCTATGTAATTTGCGGTGCTACTAATTTCGCAGTGGGAGACATGATTGTGGCAGCTCTTCCAGGTGCGATTCTTCCTGGTAATTTCGCAATCGGTGCCCGTGAAACGTATGGCAAAACTTCTAATGGAATGATTTGTTCCGCGCGCGAACTTGGCATTAGTGATGAACACGCGGGCATCATGGTTTTCTCAGATTCCGATGCGAAAATAGGCGCAGACGCTATCGAAGGCTTACAGATCAATGATGTGATATTTGATGTCGCTGTTAATCCAGATCGCGGTTATGCACTGAGCATTCGAGGCATAGCGCGCGAGGTCGCAGGTTCACTTGGTCTCACGTACACAGATCCAGTTGATGCGCTGCGATCTTTAAAATTTGAAGAAACCGGTAAAGGTGTAACTGCAAAGATTGAAGATAAGTCAGCGGCTTCCGTTTTTTATCTGCGCACAATGTCTCAATTTGACCCTAAAGCAACAACCCCATTATGGATGCGCAGACGCATTGAAAAGATGGGCATGCGCTCTATTTCATTAGTAGTTGATGTTACAAACTATGTGATGTTAGAACTTGGCCAACCATTGCACGCATTTGATAAATCCAAAATCAAGGGTGGACTAACTATTAAGCGCGCCAGTAAGTCACAGAAATTTGTAACCCTTGATGGACAAGAGCGAACATTAGATCCAGATGATTTGATGGTCTGTGATGATCATCAACCGTTAGCACTTGCTGGAACTATGGGTGGTCTTTCGTCAGAGATCACACAAACAACCACAGATATTGCGCTAGAAGCAGTCCGTTTTGATCCAGTATTCATTGCTAAGAATTCACGTCGACACAAGATTTCATCTGAAGCTTCGCGGCGCTTAGAGCGCAGCGTTGATCCATCATTAGCTGAATTCGCATCCGCACGATTTGTTCAACTTCTAACTGAGCATAGTTCTGCTGTTCATGTTGCAACTGTTGTCGCAGGAGAGCCGCTTTACCCACCACTTGTGAAGATCGACCCAACCTATATTTCTAGAATCCTGGGCTTTGAAGTATCACATGCAGATATGGCTCGTGTCCTACGCGTTGTTGGTTGCGATGTAGACGAGAAGACCTGGATCGTTGATCCACCATCATGGCGGCCAGATTTAGTGGGTGTTGCAGATTTCGCTGAAGAAGTCGCACGAATGATTGGTTACGACAAGATTCCATCAATATTGCCGCCTCGTCCATTGCACGCATCGTTAACACCAACACAAAAGCGTCGCAGAGCAGTAGCCACGATGCTAGCAAGTCGCGGATTAGCCGAGGTTCAGAGTTTTCCATTTACCAACCAAGAAACTATTGATGCCATGGGCTTTGTTGGGGAGCGCGCTGCAACGTATGCAATTGCAAATCCAATGTCAGAAGAGTTTCCATTAATGCGAGTCCATTTAGTACCAGGATTAATTGAGGTTGCTGCGCGCAATATCAGCCGGGGCGCTAAGGACTTTGCAATCTTTGAAATGGGATCAATTTTCCGTAGTTCGCAGAAATTGGTAAGGGCGATATCTCCAGATTTGAGTAAACGCCCAAACCAGAAGATAATCGATGAAATTTTTGCATCAGTACCACCTCAGGCTTATCACGTTGCTGGTTTATTGGTAGGTAAAGTGGAGAACGAAAATTGGCAAGGCAAAGCCCGTGCCTATACATGGCATGACGCAATTGAATATGCCCAAGACATTCTTGCTCTTTGCAATCTTGAGTGGAACGTCAAGCGTTCTGACTTTGCACCGTGGCATCCTGGACGTTGCGCCGAATTAATTGTGGATGGCAAAGCCGTGGCACATGCTGGTGAACTTCATCCGAGAATCATCGCTAAATATGGTTTACCTGAACGCAGTGTTGCCTTTGCAGTTGGGTTAAGTGTTTTGCCCGATTCAGCTTTAGTACGCCCAAATCGAGTGGGAACTATGCCGGCGGCTCTGCAAGATGTTGCACTGATCGTTGATGAGAAAGTTTCTGCATCCCAGGTTCAAGAAGCTTTAACAGAAGGCGCTGGAGATTTGCTCGAATCTATTTCTCTGTTTGATCGTTATGACAAAATCGGTGATGGAAAAATCTCCCTTGCTTTCACCCTTGTGTTTAGAGCACCTGATCGCACTCTGACTGGCGAAGAGGTGTCAGCTATGCGCGAAGCGGCTACGGCAGTGGCGGCTAAGAAGTGCGGAGCAGTAGTCCGTACCGCATAAATATGCAGGTGTTTGCATAAATATCGGTTTAGATATACCCTTGATTCATGAAAACGGCGGTCATCGGTGCAAGTGGTTATGCCGGAGGAGAGCTCCTTCGTTTGCTAGCAGTCCACCCCCATTTTCAAGTCACTGCAATTAGTGCACATTCGAATGCGGGCGAACTAGTTACCTCCGTGCACCCACATTTGACAACCCATAATGGCGAGAAGTTTCAGGCTGTCTCTGAGATTGATTTTTCAGATATCGAACTAGTTTTCATTGCCTTGCCTCACGGTGAATCGGCATCACTCATTGCCAAGATCCCACCACATGTAAAGGTTGTGGATCTTGGTGCAGATTACAGATTAGAAGATGCTGCTGCGTGGGAAAAATATTACGGTGGAACACACGCTGGTGCATGGGTCTACGGGCTACCAGAACTAAGCCGGGGGCAACGGGAGGCAATCTCCAAAGAGAGCAGAGTGGCTAATCCTGGATGCTATGCAACTGCCATTTCTTTAGGGATAGTTCCAGCCGTTGATTATGTAGATGTGAGCGATGTTGTTGTGGTCGCAGCATCTGGCACAACTGGTGCTGGCAGAAGTGCGAAAATTAATTTGATTGCTAGCGAAGTGATGGGTTCATTAACTTCCTACAAATTCGGGGGCGTTCATCAGCACACCCCAGAAATTGAACAAGCCGTCTCTGCAATTGCACTAAAGCCAGTGAAAATATCTTTCACACCGATTTTAGCTCCAATGCCCAGAGGAATCCTTGCGACCATAACCGCTAAATTGCACAAACCAATGAGTTCAAATGATGCCCATGATCTCTTCTCTAAGCATTATGCAGGGGAGTACTTCGTAGATGTATTACCTATGGGACAGATGCCTAAGACTGGTTCTGTAACAGGCTCTAACAAAGTTCACATACAGGTGGCAGTTGATGAACACACTCAACGTTTGGTAATTAGTGTTGCCCTGGATAACTTAGGAAAAGGTGCAGCCAGCCAAGCAATCCAAAACGCCAACATCATTACCGGTTTGCATGAAGGTTCTGGCTTATCTACTGATGGTTTAGGCGCATGAAATTACCCCAAGGCTTTGTAGGAGCGGCCACCGCAGCAGGTTTAAAAAGCACTGGCGCCCTTGATTTAACCATCATTGAAAATACTGGCCCTTCATTTTTTGGTGCAGCAGTCTTCACATCTAACAAAGTAATTGCTGCACCGGTTATTTGGAGCAAGCAAGTAGTTAAAGATCAGATTGTTAGGGCAGTGGTACTTAATTCCGGTGGGGCAAATGCATGCACAGGACCTCAAGGATTTGCAGACACTCATGCAACTGCAGAGTTAGTTGGTGAGTTACTAGAAGTTTCATCGGGTGAAGTTGTTGTCTGCTCAACAGGGTTAATTGGAGAGCTACTTCCGATGACAAAGATTGAGAGTGGGATCAGGTCTATAGCCAATGAGCTTAAGCTGGAATCACTGCAAGAGTGTGCCCAAGCAATAATGACAACTGATTCAGTACCAAAGATTGCACAAGCAACTCTATGTAAAGTGCAAATGGCAGGAATAGCTAAAGGTGCCGGCATGCTAGCTCCGGCTTTAGCAACAATGCTTTCTGTTGTTATGACAGATGGGCAAGTCAGTTCAAATGCTAAAGAAATATTTGCACAAGTGATTGATAGAACTTATAACCGTATTGATTCAGATGGCTGCACGTCTACAAATGACACTGTTCTTTTTATGGCATCAGGGGCGTCTGGCCAATCACTCTCTGATGCGCAATTGGAAGAATTGCTCATGACAGTGTGTGGTTCATTAGCTGCCCAACTCATTGAGGATGCTGAAGGCTCTACTAAATCAGTTGCGATTACGGTCAACAATGCTGTCAGCGAAAATGATGCAGTTGAGGTTGCCAGAGCATGTGCTCGAAACAATTTGCTTAAGGCTGCAATTTTTGGGGGGGATCCAAACTGGGGAAGAGTATTAGCCGCCGTTGGTACTGCAGATGCACATATGGATCCGCTAAGAATTGATGTCAATCTCAATGGAGTTCAGGTGTGCTCAAATAGTTCCCCAGATGCTGACAAGAGCGCAGTAGATTTTAGTGAACGCTTAGTTGAAATTGTTATTGATCTCAAGGTTGGCAAAGCCAGTGCAACGGTCATGACGAATGATCTATCCCACGACTATGTACATGAGAATTCGGCGTACTCAACATGATCGTCGTTAAATTCGGTGGGCACGCCATGAAAGATGAAAACGGAGCTTTCGCACTAGCGATAGCAAGCGCGCAAGCTACGGGGGAGTCTGTAGTTGTTGTTCATGGTGGGGGACCGCAAATTGATGCAGCGTTGAAGTCAATGGGAATCGAAAGTTCTTTTGTTGGTGGATTTCGCTTCACTACCCCAGAGATTTTCGATGTTGTAGAGAATGTTTTGGCCAATGACGTTGGACCAAAGGTCGTACAGGCACTTATGAATGGAGGAATTAAGGCACAAGCCATCTCTGGTCGTACTCTTCCAACATTGATAGCGCGCAAAAGATCGACGTTAGTTGATGGAACACCAGCAGAATTAGGACAAGTAGGAGACGTTGTGCGGGTCAATACTTCAGAACTACTTGAACTTGTAAGCCAAGGGATAGTTCCGGTTGTTGCACCGATAGGTAGCGATGAAAATAGTGGGGGTTTGAATGTGAATGCAGATTTAGCAGCTGCAGCAATTGCCGGAGCCCTTGATGCCTCATCACTAATCATCATGACCGATGTTGCGGGGATCTACCGAAATTGGCCTGACGAATCCTCATTGATTGATGCGATTCAAGCCCATGAACTTAGCCAGATTAAAGGCAGCTTTGCTCAAGGGATGGCACCAAAAGTGCAAGCTGCCTTAGATGCAATAAAAAGCGGGGCTAAAGCAGTTCGAATTATTGATGGTACTAATTCTCATAGTTTTGCAGATGCATTACTCAGCAAAGGTGGAACGTTGGTGTTTGCATGAAAAACACCGAGCTTATTAAGCAGTGGAAAAACACAACACAAAATAATTATGGAGTTCCATCTATAGCCTTAGTAAAAGGTAAAGGGATAGTAGTAACTGATGCTGACGGCAAGCAGTACTTAGATTTTCTGGGAGGAATCGCAACCAGTATTTTGGGTCATGCCCATCCGGCAATAGTTAAAGCTGTAAGCAAGCAGATCGCTCAACTCAGCCATGTCAGCAATTTCTACGCCCATCCCAATGCACTTGCGCTAGCGTCACAATTAGTTGAGATGACTGGAGACAAAACCGCTCGCGTTTTCTTCTGTCAATCTGGAGCTGAGGCAAATGAGGCGGCGTTAAAGCTTTCACGACGTACTGGCCGCAACCGCATCGTTGCTGCGCAAGGTGCTTTTCACGGACGAACGATGGGCGCGTTATCACTTACTGGCCAACCATCTAAGCGAGAACCATTTTTACCGCTCGTCAAAGGAGTAAAGCACGTTCCCTTTGGTGAGATCGACAAAATGCGTCGGGCGATAAATAAAAAAACAGCAATGGTAATTATTGAACCGATAATGGGCGAAGCCGGTGTGATTATTCCTCCTTCTGACTATTTGGCTGGCGTACGTGCACTGTGCGATAAGCATGGGGCGTTGCTTGTTATTGATGCAGTACAGACCGGAATGGGTCGGACCGGTGATTGGTTTGGGTATGAATATTCTGGAATCACACCAGATGTCATCACTGTCGCCAAAGGTTTGGGGGGTGGATTACCACTAGGGGCAATGATTGCTTTAGGAAAAGCTGCAACGCTATTTCAAGCCGGTGATCATGGTTCAACTTTTGGTGGAAACCCAGTAACTACTGCCGCCGGCCTTGCTGCGATAGCAGTTATCGAAAAGGAAAAACTCATCGAAAAGGCTGTCCTTCATCACGAATATCTTTTAGCCGAACTTGCAGTCATCAAAGGCGTAAAGGAAGTTCGAGGTGCTGGGCTGTTGATTGGTATCGAACTCGATACTCCTACGGCAAAAGAATTTGCCACCAAAATGCAGCAAAGCGGTGTCTTAGTCAATGCCGCAAATGAATCAACAATCCGTATTGCTCCGGCTCTCATTGTCACGCAAGCCCAATTGGTGAAATTTGTTTCAATCTTTAGAAAGGTGATCGGCGATGGCAAGTAACGCAACAAATGTCACTGCGCGCAGAGCTAAAGCGATTTCACTCATTCAATCTGGTGCAATTCATTCACAATCAGATTTAGTTTTAGCCTTGAAGAAAAGCGGATATCGCGTCACTCAAGCAACAGCAAGTAGGGATTTGGAGGAAATTGGAGCAGTCCGTGGCCGCAGCAAAGACGGTGAATCGGTTTATCAGATTAGAGAGTCCTCCGATGATGCACTCACGAGAATTAATCCTGTTCCATCAAAGTTGATTCTCTCGGTGGATCACAGTGCAAATTTAGCTGTTATTCATACTCCACCAGGGGCGGCGCAATTCGTTGCTAGCTCACTCGATCATGCCAACCTCACAGGTGTGATTGGCACGATAGCTGGCGACGACACGATTATCCTTGTATCCAAGAAAGCAACAGGTGGGGCGCAATTAGCGAAAGAATTACTAGCTTACGCAGCAACTAAGAATGGGAGAAAGTAAATGGCGCTCTGGGGTGCTCGTTTTAGTGGCGGCCCAGCCGACGCTGTTTTTGCACTTTCTCGTAGCGCGCACTTTGATTGGCGTTTAGCACCGTATGACATTCGTTCATCTCTTGCTCACTTATCTGTTTTGGAATCTAGCAAGTTAGTAACTAAGAATGACGCCGCTGCGATACGCGGCGCTCTCAAGGAGTTAGCTGCGCAAGTGAGCACAGGTACATTTGTCGCCGAATCTTCTGATGAAGATGTTCATAGCGCTTTGGAGCGCGGATTGACCGCCAAGCTAGGTCCGATCGGGAGCGCCTTACGTGCAGGACGATCACGCAATGATCAAGTCACCACAGATCTGCGTCTTTTTGCTATCGATCACATGCTCGAAGTTGCTCATTTAGTTACTGAACTCAACTCCTCGATTTTGAAAAAAGCTGGTGAGTACATCAATGACAGTGCACCAGGGTTTACTCATATTCAACATGCACAACCGGTTTCATTTGGCCATGAATTAGCTAAACATGCCCATGCATTTGCCAGAGATTTAGATCGAATCAACGACTGGTTCAAACGCTCATCAGTGAGCTCACTTGGCGCCGGAGCACTTGCAGGTTCATCTCTTCCACTTGATCCTGCCCATACTGCCAAAAACCTTGGTTTTGAATCTAGTTTTGCTAACAGTATTGATGCAGTAAGTGATCGTGATTATGTTGCCGAGGCTCTGTTTATCTGCGCAACGATTGGGCTTCACCTTTCACGCATTGGCGAAGAGTGGGTTCTGTGGGCGTCAACTGAATTTGCTTGGGCAAAAGTAGCCGATGAATATTCCACTGGCTCATCGATTATGCCGCAAAAGAAGAATCCAGACATGGCTGAACTTGCCAGAGGCAAGTCAGGACGTTTAATTGGCAATCTAGTATCGGTAATGACGATGCTCAAAGGTTTACCGTTTGCCTATAATCGAGATCTGCAAGAAGATAAAGAACCGCTCTTTGACAGCATCGATACTTTGTTGTTAGTTCTACCTGCAATTACTGGAATGGTTGCTACTACTGATTTCGACCGCGCAAAAATGGCGTTGGCTGCACCGACTGGGTTTTCTTTGGCGACCGAGATTGCGGATTATTTAGTTCGCAAGAATGTTCCATTTTCATCTGCACATGAATCTGCCGGTAAATGCGTTGCACTGTGTGAAAAAACCTCGCGCCAATTACACGAACTAACCGATGCCGAGTTCCTATCGATTCACCCATCTCTGGATGGGGGTGTCCGTGCCGTGCTTACAGTTGCCGGTGCCTTGAATTCGCGGACGACAGCTGGCGGAACTGCGCCAACATTAGTGGGGGACCAGATAAAGAACGCGCTCAATGAAAATCAGGCGCAACGTAAGAAAATTGCCGACAAACAGAAGGCATTTTCAGAGATGATGGGTGCATGAATCTTCTAGAGGATCTACGTTGGCGCGGTTTATTGGCGCAATCTACCGATGAGGCGGCCTTGCTTGAATCGCTGAAGAAACCGATCACGCTGTACGTAGGTTTTGACCCAACGGCGCCGTCTTTACACGTGGGAAATCTTGTCGTTCTTCTAGTACTTCGCCGTTTTCAATTGGCTGGTCACACGCCAATTGCACTAGTTGGTGGAGCAACTGGATTAGTGGGCGATCCAAGCGGGAAAAATGAAGAGCGCACTCTTAACAGCAGCGAAATTGTAGAAGGCTGGGTTAATCGAATTCGTACCCAAGTTTCGGCATATCTTGATTTTAACGCAACTAACAACAAGGCAATAGTCGTAAATAATTTAGATTGGACTTCACCGCTAAGTGCAATCGAATTTCTGCGTGATATCGGTAAGCATTTTAGTGTCAATCAGATGTTATCTAAGGACTCAGTATCGGCGCGGTTAGAAGCTGGTGGTATTTCTTACACCGAATTCTCATACCAAGTTTTACAGTCCTATGACTTTCTAGAACTGTATAGACGTAATAACTGCACGTTGCAATTAGGTGGTTCAGATCAGTGGGGGAATATTGTTGCTGGTCTAGATCTCATTCGTCGAGTTGAACAGGGAAGTGGTCATGCCCTAACTGTTCCACTTCTGACAAAAGCAGATGGAACTAAGTTTGGTAAAACTGCTGGGGGTTCAGTGTGGCTAGATCCTGAAATGACTTCGCCTTATGCATTTTTCCAATACTGGTTAAATACTGATGATAAAGACGTTATAAATTTTTTAAAAGTATTTTCATTCAAATCTCACGATGAAATTTCGGAGTTAGAGAATGCGCACAACACTAATCCGGGTTTGCGCGAGGCACATCGGGCGTTGGCGCGTGAATTAACTTCACTTGTTCATTCAGAAGTGACAACAACTCGAGTGGAAGCTGCTGCTCGTGCACTTTTTGGTCAAGGTGATCTCACTGAACTTGATGAGCAAACACTTGCTAGCGCACTTGCCGAACTTCCTCGAACAACTGTTGCAAAAGATCAACCAATTCCGACATGGGTTGACCTCCTAGCAGCAACTGGAGTTGTAGATTCGAAATCAGCAGCGCGTCGCATTGTTAAAGAAGGTGGCGCATATCTCAATAATGAAAAGATCTCTGGAGAAGATTTCGCACCTCAAAAATCTGACTTTTTATGCGGTAAATATGCAGTTTTGCGAAAAGGCAAGCGAGATTTGGCTGCGGTCGAACTGATCTAAAACGTGGGTTTTTAGCCCAAAAACGCTAGCCCGCTAGTGTTTTTTCTATTCTTTATCTTATGCAAAAAATGATGAATGCCCCGATTTGACCCCCATGGTGGGGCGGGTTATAGTTTCCCTCTTGCTGTGAAACGGACGATTTAGGCCGAACAGCAGCGATTCCCAGATCTAGAGCTATTTAAGGCCCGGTTTGACCGTGCCCGCATGTATGCACTAGGTTTGGCGGTCTGCCCTGAAAAATAGGAGAAATCCTAGGACTCAGTGCGCATCCGTACCTTGAGAACTCAACAGCGTGCTAATAAGTCAATGCCAATATGTGGCTCTATTTGTCATG
>CAEZYA010000046.1_pt1 | contig 11277 bp, 11 predicted proteins | sample 7265391 | NCBI WGS metagenome assembly CAEZYA01 (sample SAMEA6813922, study PRJEB35770) | freshwater metagenome | biome: Freshwater; feature: Freshwater reservoir; material: water | place: Czech Republic | collected 2017-04-14 | depth 30m m
ACGGAGGGCTCGCATAGCGGCCGAGTGCACCGGTCTTGAAAACCGGCAAACGAAAGTTTCGTGGGTTCAAATCCCACGCCCTCCGCCATTTTTTCTTAGCCTCTGTGGTTGAGTTCATAGCCCTAAAGGGCCTATGCGGCTAGCCGATTTTTAATCGCAAGAGGAGACTTACACCTAGTTGTTTCCGATTGCGCCAGGGGAGTTATTCATGTCAGGTGTTTTTTCACCAACGCGAGCAAAAATTAAAGAGCGCACCCTACGCACAGATAAATGGTGGTTACAACCACTCATTACTTTTGGAGTACTTTTCTCATTCATTATCTACGCAACTTTTCGTGCATTTGAGAACGCTAACTATTTTGTAGAACCTCTCATTTCTCCTTTTTATTCTCCATGTTTATCGCAGGCTTGTGTTCCTGGATCAACAATCGCTGGCTTCACACCTGTGAGTGCGCAAATTCTTAACTTCGCACTTTCACCAGCTCTCATTATTTTGATCTTTCCACTTGGTTTCCGAATGACTTGTTATTACTACCGCAAGGCGTATTACCGTGCTTTTTGGTTATCACCACCGGCATGCGCAGTCGCAGAACCTCATGAGAAATACACAGGCGAAACTCGCGCACCACTCATTTTCCAGAACGCCCACCGATGGTTTTTCTACGCCGGGTTGGTCTTCAATGTTTTCTTAACCTATGACGCAATCATTTCTTTCAAAAACAATGAAGGTCAGTGGGGCCACATGAGCGTCGGTTCACTTGTGCTACTTGTTAGCTCGTCGTTGTTGTGGTTCTACTCATTGTCGTGTCACACCTGTCGTCACACAGTTGGTGGACGTTTAAAGCATTTTTCAAAACACCCTGTTCGTTACAAGCTTTGGACATGGGTTTCAATTCTTAATCACAAACATCAACAGTTTGCTTGGTACTCACTTGCCGCAGTTGCATTTGCTGACATTTATGTCCGCGAAGTTGCAACTGGTGCCTGGACAAACTTCTACTTCTTCTAAGGGGGATCGACTATGACTATCGAACGCCATAATTACGATGTCCTTGTAATCGGTGCCGGAGGTGCTGGATTACGCGCAGCTGTTGAAGCACGTGAAGCAGGATTGCGCGTGGCAATTATTTGTAAGTCCTTATTTGGTAAAGCCCATACAGTTATGGCTGAAGGTGGTGCTGCTGCATCAATGGGAAATGTGAATGATAAAGATAATTGGCAGGTGCACTTTCGCGACACAATGCGCGGCGGAAAATTCCTCAGTCACTTTCGTATGGCCGAACTTCACGCAAAAGAAGCACCAGATCGCATCTGGGAGCTTGAAACATGGGGCGCTCTCTTTGATCGCACAAAAGAAGGAAAGATTTCACAACGAAACTTTGGTGGACATGAATATCCCCGCCTTGCACACGTGGGTGACCGAACTGGCCTAGAACTCATTCGGACAATGCAGCAAAAGATTGTTGCGCTGCAACAAAAGGATGGTCGCGAAACCGGCGACATGGAAAGTGGTATTAAAGTTTTTGCAGAATTAACAGTTACTGACATTCTTAAAGAAAACGGAAAGATTTCTGGTGCCTATGGTTACTGGCGCGAAACTGGCGCCGAAGTTTTATTTGAAGCACCTGCAGTTGTAATTGCAACTGGTGGCGTTGGAAAAACTTTCAAAATCACTTCTAATTCATGGGAAGGTACTGGCGACGGGCATGCACTGGCCCTAAAAGCTGGTGCCAATCTAGTTGACATGGAGTTCTTACAGTTCCACCCAACTGGAATGGTCTGGCCTCCATCAGTTCGAGGAATTTTGGTAACTGAATCTGTCCGTGGTGAAGGCGGAGTTCTTACAAATAATCTTGGTGAACGATTTATGTTTAAGTATATTCCAGATGTATTTAAAGATAAATATGCTGACAACGAAGCAGAAGCAGATCGTTGGTATGAAGATCAAGATAACAACCGCCGTCCACCTGAGCTTTTGCCACGCGATGAAGTTGCGCGCGCAATTAATACCGAAGTTAAATCAGGACGTGGTACCGAACACGGTGGAGTTTTCCTAGATGTTTCAAAGCGCATACCTGCAGAAACTATTAAGAAACGTCTTCCATCAATGTGGCACCAGTTCTACGAATTAGCTGGTGTGGATATAACCAAAGAAGCAATGGAAGTTGGCCCAACATGTCACTACGTTATGGGTGGTGTTGAAGTAGACCCAGATACTGCAGCTGCAGTGGGGGTTCCGGGATTATTTGCAGCCGGTGAAGTTGCTGGTGGAATGCACGGTTCAAATCGCTTAGGTGGAAACTCACTTACAGATCTTTTGGTATTTGGTCGTCGCGCGGGCGCCGCTGCAGCGGTTTACGTAAAGAGCAACGGTAAAAATCCAGTCAGCGAGGCCGCAGTTACAGCTGCAGCCGCCAAGATTCAAGCACCGTTTGATCGTGAAGGTGGAGAAAACTCTTACTCCTTACACGCAGAATTGCAGGAAATCACACACAACCTTGTTGGAATTATTCGCACAGGAACTGAACTAAAAGAGGCGATTGAAAAGATTGCAGAGATTAGAGCGCGCAGTGCAAATGTTTCTGTTAGTGGCGGTCGAAAGTTCAACCCTGGATTCCATTTAGCATTTGATCTAGACAACATGTTGTTAGTTGCTGAATCAACAGCAAAATCTGCTATCAATCGTGAAGAATCCCGTGGCGGTCACACTCGCGATGACTTCCCAGTTATGAATGATAAGTGGCGTCAAATAAATAATATTTCCTCATTTGATGGCAATAAAGTAAACATTCGTGAGCAAGCTCTGCCAGCAATACCAAAAGAACTCTTTGAACTTTTTGATATTCACGAGTTGGAGAAATACATGACACCGGAAGAAATTGCGAAAGGCGGTTCCAACTAATGGCACGCAATATTAAACTTCGCATTTGGCGTGGAGATGCAACCGACGGTGGACTTAAAGATGTAGTCGTAGAGGCTAACGAAGGCGAAGTTGTTCTTGATGTAATTCACCGTGTACAAGCAACACAGATGGGCGATCTGGCTGTTCGCTGGAACTGTAAAGCTGGCAAGTGTGGATCCTGCTCTATGGAAATCAATGGAAAGCCTCGTCTTGCATGTATGACTCAGGTTGCATCATTTGGTGAAGAAGAAACAATCACAGTCACACCTCTTCGCGCATTCCCGATTATTAAAGATTTAGTTACAGATGTTTCTTTTAACTACAAAAAAGCGATGGAAGTTCCTGCTTATGAACACCCTCAAGAGTTAGCTCCAGGTCAAGCACGTATGCAACAGGTTGACGTTGAGCGAAGCCAAGAGTTCCGCAAGTGCATCGAGTGCTTCCTTTGCCAAGATGTATGCCATGTTGTTCGTGATCATGAAGAGAATAAGAAGTCTTTTGCTGGTCCCCGGTTCTTTATCCGGATTGCAGAGCTAGATATGCACCCATTGGATATGTTGAAGAACCGTAAAAAGACGGCACAAGAAGAACACGGTCTAGGAATGTGCAATATCACCAAGTGCTGTACTGAGGTCTGCCCAGAGCACATCCGTATTACCGATAACGCGATAATCCCGATGAAGGAGCGCGTGGTAGACATTAAATATGATCCCGCCCGATGGTTAGGTTCCAAGATTCGGCGTCGCGAGGGTCTTTAATAGATACATGAAACTTCTTTTACGTTGGGCCGCGCTAGCTTTATCGTTTTGGGTAGCAACTGCTTTGATACCCGGCATCGAAGTTAAGGGTGGCGTTACTACCTATTTATTGGTAGCCCTCTTGTTCGGCTTACTGAATGCAACTCTCGGAAGTTTTCTCAAAATATTAACTTTGCCCGCAGTGATTCTAACGCTTGGCCTTTTTCTAGTTGTAGTGAACGCAGCCATTTTGATGTTACTTGCCAACTGGAGCGATAAGTTAGATGTAACTAATTTCTGGTCAGCAGTTTTAGCGGCCCTAGTAATTAGTATCGTCACACGTCTGGTCTCAGGTGCAGCCAAGAAAGCACTTCCACTCTGAAATCGCTATTCCTTGTTTCAATAGGCGGTGTCGCCGGAACGCTTGTGCGCTATGGCTTAGATGTGTTAATTCCCGATGATCGCAATGGGACTCTTGCTGCAAACATGATTGGCGTTGCATTAGCCAGTGCGTTGCTTGTCTTAATGGAGCGCCGGGGCGTTACAGAACTGAGACATCTACTGCTTCCTGGCTTTTGTGCAGGGTTAACAACATTTTCTGCCGTAACTGCTCAGGCACTTGAACCCCGTGAAGGTGGATTACTTTTCTTAGCTCACAACCTCATCTTTTCACTCATGATTGTTGTAATCGTTCTGCCTCTTGCTCGCAGGGTTATTCCAGTTCGCTCATGAGTGTTTTATATATAATTCTCGGCGCAGCGATAGGTGCACCTGCGCGTTTTGCGATTGATCAATATATTCGTAAATTTTCAACTAAACCTTATGGAATTTTTCTTGTGAACATTCTTGGTTCATTTCTTTTAGGCTTAACTTTTAAAAGCTCAGAACACACACATGATTTAGTAGCTATTGGCTTTGCGGGTGCATTCACAACATGGTCAACTTTTATGCTCGATATCTTCCTTGCATATGAACTCAAGCGGTATAAAGAGGCAGCGCTGAACCTAATTCTCTCTCTAGGTTTTGGTTTACTCGCCGCTTCCCTTGGTCTGTCTTTAGCGTAAAGAGGCCATCCACGCTTCAATTTCATCTGGATGATGTGGGATATTTTCAGATAAGTTGATGCAACCATCTTCTGTTACAACAACATCATCTTCGATGCGAATACCAATTCCACGATATTCGGCTGGGAAAAGTTCGTCATCAAGTTGGATATATAAGCCTGGTTCAACAGTTAAAACCATTCCTGCTTCAAGGATTCCATCGCGGTATTGATCTGCGCGTGCATGGGCACAATCGTGCACATCTAATCCCAGCATGTGGCTAACACCGTGCAGCGTCCAACGCTTATGCAAACTAACGGCTGGATCCATCGCTTCTTCAAGGCTCATTTTAATAATTCCCATATCGATTAAACCTTGAACCAAAACTGTGTGACTTGCGCGGTTAATGTCTAAGAAAGGCACCCCCGCTTTAATCGCTTGGATTCCAGCCTTTTGTGACTCATACACCAACATATACAGGGAGCGTTGGGCCGGTGTGAATTTGCCGTTAATTGGCAAAGTACGAGTGATATCAGCGGTGTAATAAGAATCTACTTCAACACCAGCATCTACTAACAATAACTCGCCAGGTTTAACGTCGCCATCATTGCGTTCCCAATGTAATACACACGCATGAGAACCACTTGCGGCAATTGTGTTGTATCCAAGTTGATTTCCTTCAACTCGTGCGCGACCAAAAAATGCAGCTTCCACGACACGTTCACCGCGAGGAGTATTAACTGCCGCAGGCAGTACACGGATTATGTCGCTGAAACCGCGATGTGTAACATCAACAGCCTTTTGCATTTCACGAATTTCATATTCATCTTTAATAAGCCGTGTTACTGATGCAAAATTAATAAGCTCTCCAGCACGTGGATGTATTTTCACAACCTCGTCAACAATTTCGTCAAGACCATGAAGAGCAACCGCGCCGGCGCCTTTAAGGAAAGCTTTTAATTCTGTCACTGGACGAACTTCGATTCCATAACGCTGCGCAGCTTCATCAGTCGTGAATCTACGGCCTACCCACAACTCACCGTTTTTTGCATCGCGAAAAAATGCATCAGTATCTCGAGTTGATCGAGGGTTAATAAATAGGATTGGCGTATGGGTTTCACCGCTTGGTTCTAAAACAAGAACTGCATGTGGATTAGCTTCGACACCTTGCACACCGGTGTAGTAGGCAAAAGCGTTATGTGGACGATATTGATAATCGGTGTCATTGCTACGCTGTTTTGGCCCACCACTTGGCAACACAACTCGTAATCCAGAAAATGCGGCAGATAAAACCTCGCGACGCCTCACACAGTATTCAATAACTTCATCCTGTGTAATTCCCTCTAAAGGTGTTGGCGCCCAACCGGTCTTCATGAATTCGCCGAACATCTCTGATGGCGCTACGTCATAGACGCGCTTTGCCCCGGTTTCTAACGCCTTATCTGAATTTTCCATATGATGAGCGTAATGGTGAAGAGATTTGGTTGCCAACCACTTAAAGGTTAAATTCTCCCCATAACTTGTTGACGCTCCATAGACCTAAACGCCACACTTGTATCAATTTTCTAGCAAAGGATTGTGCGGCTGCGATGAGCCAACTGACAGAACTTTTTTACACTTTATCGGGGGTACAGCACCCACAAAGCTATTTGGAAACCGGCTGCTATCAAGGATTGAATATCGAGAAGATAATCTCTACCAATAAATACCAAGAATACCATTCCATTGAACTAAGTGAACAATGGTATGAATATAACCGGACTCGATTTTCTCACCGGAACAATGTATTCATACACCTAGGTGACTCCAGTACGATTCTTGGAGAAATCAATTCACCCTCACCAAAAACCATTTTTTTAGACGCTCATTACAGTGGTCCAGGGACGGCTCACGGAAAATTAGAAACCCCATTACTTGAAGAGCTTTCCATACTAGCAAGTTCAAATTTAGATGATGATACCGTGATCATCATTGACGATATCAGAATGCTTGGTCATAAAGGTTTGATGCCAGGTAATGGCCATAATTACTTTTCATACGACTCTGATTGGAGCGATATAACTTTAGAAAATATAGCAAATATCATGGGAACTAGTTTTACCTATCTAACAAATGAATTATCATGGTTAACAGAGGGCCCTACCGATCAATTAGTTGTATTTAAAACGTCAAAAGATAGAGGTAGAGCTATGGAAAAATTAAACGAACTCATTAAAATATGACAATAGCACCCTCAGTTGAGATTTTTACTGTAGTTCGTGACGAAGAAAAATTTATTGAATTCTTTTATAATTTCTATAAAGAACGTTTATCGAATGTCAAATTTACCCTTTTAGATATGGGTTCAGTGGATCGCACAATTGAAATAGCACAAAAATTGGGGATAAGTATCGAATCACGATTCGAAGAGAAAATGAGCGAGCAGACAAATATAGATTTCAAAAACACCTGTTGGCTCAATTCGAAAGCAGACTTTGTGATTATTCAAGACTTGGATGAGCTATTAGATGTGAGTGATAATTTTCTCATAAACAATAAATTTTCTGCGATTCAGGCTGAAGCATGGGACATGGTTGGCGAAGGACAACCTTTGGATGAAATAACCAAAGCAGTACGCCTTCCGTACTATGACAAACTCATGATGCTCAGAGTTGCAGATTTTAAAGATATTAAATTTAGCCCTGGATCACACTGGTGCACATACTCATGCAATATTTCTAATCCCATCTTTCTGCGTCAGCCGATGTATCACTACAACCGCTTAAGTTTGGATTATGTTCTAAAAAAATATGAAACTAGAAAGTCGAGACTTTCTAAAGAGAATATTGATAATGGTTGGGGGGTTCAGTATCTACTTTCTGAAAACCAAATTCGGGAAGAGTATGCAGAAGCTCTTGCCACAGCAATACATATATTCCCAGTAGACGCGTCGCTCAGCCCAGATTATGACCCACTAGAGCAAGTAGTTGCATTTTATCGCAAACATTTTGGTGCATTTGCTCGGACGATAATAGATGTTGGGTCACGCGACGGGGAAGATGCGAAGTATCTACAAAATGCGTTACATGGTCAAAAGGTTATAACGATTGAAGCAGACCCCGAATCAGCGAAAGCTATTGTCAGAAAGTACCCAGAATTTATTGTATGGTCAACGGGAGTTAGTAATTTTAAGGGTCGTAGCTCTTTCCAGAGAGTCATATCTGAAAACAGGGAACACCGCGGAAGTTCAAGTTTGAAATCAACTCGAGTCGAGAGTTGGTATAACTTTGAGACAATAGAAATAGAAATAACCACGATGAAAGATCTACTAGAAAGCAACTTTATGAATGGAGAAATCCTTGATGTGGTTAAAATTGATTGTGAGGGATACACTTACCAAATTTTGGAGGGCTTGGGTGATTTTCTTGCAAACATCAAACTTCTTCATTTAGAGACTGAAGAAGAAGGATCTCATCCCGAGCATGTTAATACACAAGGCATCACAGATTTCATGCTAAAAAACGGTTTTGTTTTAGTTGAAACATCTTCAGAATGGGGGTATGGAGTTATTGATCAAATCTGGGTGAATTATGATCTGGTTGAGTATCAACAGAGTACCCTTCGGTGATTAAAGGAATCTCGTAACTCAAAATCGTTTATTTTTGCTTGCCGCTCAGGTTTCTCGTGGGATATAGGAAATAACTGGCAAAAGAACACAGGTAAAGCCTGTAAACTAAGAAGGTTACTCGGAGACGTCGCATAGCCCGGTCGAGTGCGCCTCACTGCTAACGAGGTTCTTGTTAATCGCCCCGATTTTTTGAGGGCCACGAATCACGCTTGATTTCTTCGTATTTTTTCACTTCAGAACTATTACACAAAGAGTTAACCGAAATCTGCCCTAGAAAAGTTGAATAGTCGCCCTTAAAGTCGGAGAAGGTATCAGCTGCAATCTAGGCTCCCCGATCTCAAGCCCCTTGGTCTATGTCACGAGATTTACTTTGAATTTTCTCCAGCATCAAGCCTAAATCATTCAGACTTGAAGCTTCTAATTTCATCCAGCCAATCTTGGCAGCTTTTGCTAGCTTCTGTTTAGCGGCCATTCTCTCGGCATACTCCGAATTACTCATCATTCCAGCGAACTCAATGATCATTCCGTTGACTAGAAAATCACCACGTAACAAACCATTTGGGTTCAAAACATCGTGTTGCGGGTACATCGGTTCTTTGTCATGAACCATCCCATTCTTGGTAAGAAATTCACATATTGCCCTCTCACCCAAACTAAGGCAGTGATGTCCATCCGAAGCAATTGATTGGTGACCACCTCTTCCCCTTTGTCGAGCACTCAGGAGTCCTGATTTCTCCAAGAGATGTGCCCAGCTACCGAAGAGATCTGAAACTGTATCTTTCCAAGGCAAAAGCGATGAGACCTTCATGGCGAAGTTCAACTCTTCGATGTCAATGCCTGATACAAACAATTGACTCAAAACAGTTCTCTTTTGATTACTGACGCTAGGAATAAAGCCGAAATAATCTGCATAAATCTGAATCCCAGTGGTGAAGTTGGCGACTCTCTCTTCTGGATTAAAACCCAATTTCCTAAAGAAGTCAGTACTGGCACTCATGCCCATCTCCAGACAAATCCCACAGTAAATCGGGGGAACCAAACCGACCCATTCATGCTGGGATTGTGGGTAAAAGGTAGATCCGCACAGAACGCACTCAGTTTCTTCATAGTGAACACATTTATAATTCTCTTTAACAAATACTTCAAGGAGTTTGTCAGATATAACTCCCTTTCTTTCCAGTGGGTCATAACTTTCAATCTTCTTCATAACTTTGTTAGACGCGACAGACTCTAGAACTTCTGAGAAATTTGAGGAAAGCACTCCCATGATGTCGCCAATTTGCCCTGTCAGATTGGGTGATGGAATTTTTCTCCGTCTACGTGACTCACCAATAAACTCAATCCACATCCCTTTAGCTTGACTTTCAGCTTCTGCGAATATTGAAAGGTCGATTTCTAATTCTTTGTAAGAATCTCTGATCAATTTATCTTGTGCCTCGCTCAACTCTGTTGAGAAAGTCCAGTGGTTCATGAAGTAAGTGTTAGCGGTTAATCTCTCGGGATATGTCTTACGTCCACAGGTATGAATTGCGAAATCGAAAGGTTCGCTCGTTAATGTCCAACTAGACATTTCCTCACCCAGAACTTTTACACTAGGTGACAAATTGGAGGAGTTCTTACCCTTTTTTTCATTTAACTTACGTAATTTTTCATAATTTTCCCTGTACTTGAGAAAAAGTTCCTCGACCAACTTCTTTTCGAGTTCATCTGTAGGCATGTTCGTATTCTGCCTGCTTGTACTGACAAAAAGGCCAGCTGTTCAATGAAAATGTAGGGGAATCGTTACTCAACTGGCCTAAGTCTTGTTGGACCCTAGTACTGGCATCAAGGAGAACTCTTGGGCATCCGCCTATTGTGAGTGTTCGAACTAGCAATCTTGGGCAAGCCTAGTTCTCCTTGATGTTTTACTAAGTCCCATAAGCCAGAATCCCTGAATCCAAATTAAGTAATTACCTGCGAGCGCCTTTTCCAGGGGTATCTAGATACTTACCTGCTCTGGCTAATTGAAGACGATTATGAATAGTAGTTGGAGTTACATCTTCAGCCTCTGCGATAACAGCTGCAGCTCTAGTCTCCCCCCAAGCTTGTAGATCTTTAAAGATTCTTGCCGTTGCCCTTGTGACTGACTCCCCTTGTGCGGCAAAACTAGTTCCCGCCTTTTCCTTCACCCCAGACTTCATCGATTTGTTCATCTGACGTTGACGCAGGATTGGGGCAAAGTGCAAAGCGATAATGTGCCCTGTAAGGATTTTGCGAATAACTGCAGTAGACAGAAATTCCTGCAAATGGAGGGAATCAATCTCACTCTTCATGTGGACCCCATCAAACACAGACTTCACCCAGGACTCTTTCGAGTAGCCAGGAACGACATCCCCGATTTTGGGAGCTGTAATTCCATGAGAGCCCAAGGGAGATATGGAAATTTCCCGCAAAGCTAACAAGCCATCTTCACCCCTGGTGGCCACAGTGAGAATTTCAAAGGGTTCACCGGCCTTAAGGCCATTTGAAGGCTTTGTGAAAAAGTGTAGGCAGGCGGACTTACGCCCGGAGTCCTCCTCGGCCATCCAGCCGGGGATCCAGTCCGTGAGGTCTCGACCCTTCTTTGCGCTCGCCATAGAGCCAGTGTAGGCCAATTAAGGCCATTCCACCATCAGGTCTCAGGCTAAACCTATTTCCCCATTAGGTTAGGTTCTGAACTTGCATACCCATTAAGTTTGCCTATATACTTAATAATATGAGGGAAAACATTTATCAGTTGAAGTCGGTGAAGATCCAGCAGCAAATTGCTCCTGGGTCAGAAGCCTATGCAGGAGATGTCTGGACGATTCAAGACATTGCTCTGTATCTGCGCTCATCTGAACTATCTGCCTCACGCAGGGTAAACCAAGAAGGGTTTCCTCGGCCACTCGGCAATCTCCAACGCAATAGGAGATGGCTAGCTAAAGACGTCAAAGAGTTCTTCGAGAAGCTCTCTAAAACGCCTTATGC
>CAEZYA010000059.1_pt1 | contig 8295 bp, 10 predicted proteins | sample 7265391 | NCBI WGS metagenome assembly CAEZYA01 (sample SAMEA6813922, study PRJEB35770) | freshwater metagenome | biome: Freshwater; feature: Freshwater reservoir; material: water | place: Czech Republic | collected 2017-04-14 | depth 30m m
CCACCCTGCACACAATGCGGGGACCTAGCTCAATTGGTAGAGCACCGCCTTTGCAAGGCGGGGGTTAGGGGTTCGATTCCCCTGGTCTCCACAATTATTTATATTTAAATTTTTAAATATAAATTATTTAATTTAGTAATTAATAAAGAGAGTGAGAAAACAAATGAATCAAGCAACTCTTCACACCAGCATGGGCGATATTGTGATTGAACTTTTCCCAAACCACGCGCCTAAAACTGTTGCAAACTTTGTTGAGTTAGCAACTGGTGCAAAAGAGTGGACTGATCCACGCACTGGAAATAAATCAACTGCAAATCTTTATGACGGAACAGTCTTTCACCGCGTCATCGACGGTTTCATGATTCAAGGTGGAGATCCACTTGGTCAAGGAACTGGCGGACCTGGTTACCGTTTCGCAGACGAATTTCATGGAGAGTTAGTTTTTGATCGTCCATACATTCTTGCAATGGCCAACTCTGGTCCAGGAACAAATGGTTCACAGTTCTTTATTACTGTTGCACCAACAACATGGCTTAACCGCAAGCACTCAATCTTCGGTGAAGTTAAGGATTCCGCTAGCCAGGCAGTAGTTGATGCCATCGCTAAAACAAAGGTTGGCGCTCAAGATAAGCCAGCAACACCAATAACAATCAACAGCGTTACCGTTGCTTAAGCGTTCTGCTACTTATTCCTTAATCGCATTAATCTGCGGTGCATATCTTGTTGGAATGGTTTATCCACATTTTCGTGATTTAACGTATCTACCTAGCTTCCAAGCCTTACAAATAAACCATGAGTGGTATCGGCTATTAACCGTGGCATTAGTCCATGGAGGTTTAATGCATCTAGGTTTTAATATGTATGCACTTATGGTTTTGGGTAATCCACTGGAAGAAGCATTTGGCAAAAATAAAATGCTCATGATTTTTTTCTTTTCCTTACTTACTGGTTCGCTCACTTCTGCATACTTCGCACCTATCTACGGACAATCAGTCGGCGCATCGGGTGCGATCTTTGGTTTATTTGGTGCACTAGCAATTGTCGGAAAAAGAATCGGCACAGATACGCGTTCGATCTATGTAATTATCGTCATTAACTTTGTTATTGGTTTTGCTCTTGGGGGGATTGATTGGAAAGCACACTTGGGTGGGCTAGTAGGTGGGCTTATTTCAGCTCAATTAATACTTAATAAACAATAGAAAGTTATCCACAACCGTTACCCACAATGTGGATTGAATTACAACGGTGTAATTAAGAAGGTGTTTAGCGCCAGCGGGTTGCTAGTGTGAAGCCCACACCGATAAAACCAAAACCGATGACCATGTTCCAAGCACCAATACCTGGGATTGGATAGGCAGTCTGAGTCACATAGAAGGCCACGATCCAGAAAAGCCCGATTAAAAACCCTGCAATCATCATTGGGGCTAGCCACTTTGGGCTCTCTAAGGGCGCATGGGGAGCCTCAACGACGACTTCCTGGTTGTGAGCGCGCGCTTCGGCAACTTTCTTACGGAGCTTTGATTTAGGCATACACGAAAGATACACCATGAGTCAGAATGCTCCTATGGCCGCCAAAATCCTAGTCGTCGATAACTACGACTCCTTCGTCTTTAACTTGGTGCAATACCTGCAGCAGCTAGGCGCAGAGTGCACCGTTGTTCGAAACGATGCCGTGGAGGCGCACGATGCCGCTAACTATGACGGCGTACTTATTTCTCCCGGACCTGGAATCCCAGAAAAAGCTGGCGTGAGTGTTGCAATGATTAAATTTTGCGCCGAGAAAAAAATCTCACTCTTTGGTGTGTGCTTAGGTCATCAAGCAATTGGCGTGGCATTTGGCGCAACCGTTTCTCGCGCTCCAGAACTTCTGCATGGAAAAACATCTGAAGTCCACCATCAACAACAAGGTGTACTTGTAGATCTCCCATCACCATTTACTGCAACACGTTATCACTCGTTATGTGTAGAACGTGACACTGTTGGTGCAGATTTAGAAATTACAGGCACAACTGAATCTGGAATTGTGATGTCCATGCGCCATCGCACATTACCAATCGAAGGTGTTCAGTTTCACCCAGAGTCAGTCCTAACCGAGCACGGACATCAAATGTTGGCAAACTGGTTGACAATATGTGGTGATAAGAATGCAAAAACTAAAGCAATAGGTTTATCGCCAGTAATTGGTACTCGTGCTTAAGGTGCTTTGTTAATTGTAATTGTTACTGATTTACCAATTGTCTGTGTTGTACCAGCATCTGGTGCTTGGCGAATAACAATTCCTATGGGTTGGTTTACATCATAAGCATCAAGGGCGTTAACTAAGAACCCAGCTTGAACAAGCAAAGTTCTAGCTTGAATAGCATCAACACCAATAAGCTCAGGAACCACAACCTGACCGCTAGCAATTTGTAAAACAACTCCGCTTCCTGCAGTAATGGTTGAACCAGGCTCGGGTATTACTTTTAATACTGTTCCAAGGGGTTCATCTGAAGGCAAAGCCTCAGTTCGCGAAACAAGCAAACCAACTGCTGATAAGGCCGCACGTGCGTCTATTAATGACATACCTACTAAATCTGCAGGAACTACGGCATCGCCAGGCCCATCAGAAATTGTTAGAACAACACCAGATCCTTTTTGCGCACGCGTAGTCGCAAGTGGAATTTGACTAGCAACTCGATCTAATGGAATTCGCGCATCGTGCGCACGCTGCACAGTGACTACATAATCCTTCAATAGCGCTTGTGCATCGGCTTGGGTTAAACCAACAACGTTTGGGATTTGAGGTGCGTTGTTTGTGTTCTCTGATGGCCGCGTAATAAAGAGCCCTGCGCCAATGAGACCCACCACAACAACTGAACTTAAAGCAGTTACTAAAACCTTTCGGCGAGAAACTTTTACTTTGGGAATAGTTGTTGTTAGCGCTTGGCCAGTGCCAATTTTAAGCAAATCATCAAACATCAATCCGGCAGATTGGTAGCGGTCTTCAGGCTTTTTAGCTAATGCAACAGCGAGAAGGACATCAACACCTTCAGGCAGATCAGCTTGAATTTTACTTGGAGGAATAAGTACGCCCGAAACATGTTGGTATGCGATTGATACAGGAGTATCACCAGTAAATGGCGGCTTACCTGTTAACACTTCGTATAACAAACAACCAGTGGAATAAATATCACTCCGTAAATCTGCAACCTCACCCAATGCTTGCTCGGGAGATAAATACTGTGCGGTACCAACAATATTCCAGGTGCTTGTTAATGTTGCGCCAAGATCGGCCAAAGCACGAGCAATTCCAAAATCCATCACCTTTACATCGCCATGATTTGTAATCATGATGTTTGCAGGTTTGATATCTCGGTGAACGATTCCCCGCTCATGTGAATATTCAAGGGCTGCCAAGATACCTTCGCCAATTTCTAACGCGCGTTTTAATGGAACACGTTCACCTTTATGGATTAAATCACGCAAGGTGTGCCCAGATACAAGCTCCATAACTATGTACGGTGCAGGTTCTTCACCCGAATCATAAACAGCAACAATGCCTGGATGATTTAATCCAGCAGCAGCAAATGCTTCTTTTCTAAAGCGGGCAACAAAAGAAGGATCGCGCGCCAAGTCGCTGCGCAAAACTTTTACCGCAACTTGGCGAGCAAGTCGAGTATCTTCGGCCACATAAACATCAGCCATGCCGCCAGTACCAATCATTTCGCCAAGTTTGTAGCGACCACCAAAGAGCGAGTTAATCATTGCGCCGCTCCTAAAACCTGTTGAGTTGTTATTTCATCACCAGTTATATCGGCAACAATTACAGTGACATTATCAGGTGCACCATTGATATATGTGGCATCAACAAGGGCTTTAACCGCGGCATCTCTATCTGATTTCTTCAGTAAAGTTTTTATCTCTTTAGTTGTTAAAACGCTGGATAAACCATCGCTACATAGTAAAAAACGATCTTTTTCTTTCACTTCATATACCTGTAGTACTGGAACAACAGTGCCTTGACCCATAAGGGCTTGCGTTAAAACAGAGCGCTGAGGGTGATCTGCAATATCGGATTGAGATATTGCGCCCTGATCTAAAAGCTCCTGTATCACTGTGTGGTCATTGCTCAACTGCTCTAAATTATTTGCGCGTAGTCGATAACACCTAGAGTCACCAACATGTAACAAAGCGACGCTATTTTCAATAACCAGCAGTGTGGTGAGAGTTGTTCCCATTCCACGAACTTCGATTAACTCTTCAGCATACTCACCAATCTCGTTATCAATTGTGAAAAGAGAGTTAAGTAATAAATCTTCAATGGAATCTGGATCAATTTCAGAGTTCGTTAATACAGGAGCTAGTTTTTGCAAAGTTTGAATTGCAATCCGTGATGCAACTTCACCACCGGCATGTCCACCCATTCCATCTGCAACAGCAATCAGGCGACCAGAAACAAGTGCAGAATCTTCATTGCCGCTGCGATGTAAACCGTCGACTGAGCGCGCACTGCTCTGGAAATAAATCGCACTCATAGGCATAAGCCTAACCCCTGTTAATCTTTAATCATGAAAATATATGCCCACCGCGGAGCGTCCATAGATTTCCCAGAGATGACAATGGATGCCTATAAAGCCGCAGTTGATCAGGGCGCCGATGGCATGGAGTGCGATGTACGCCTAACTAAAGATAACCAGATGCTTTTGTGGCACGACGCAGACATGAAGCGAACAGCAGGTTATGCAGGCCGCATTGCCGAAATGACTTATCCAGAAATCAAGCAACATTATCCGCAGGCAGTTTTATTAGAGGAATTATTAGAGCTTGCCCGCGATAATAAAAAAGAGTTAGCAATTGAAACAAAACATCCAGTGCCACAAGGCAGTCTGGTAGAAAAGAAAGTTCTAGAGCTATTAGATCAAGAACAATTAGAGACTGAAATAGTTTTAATGTCATTTTCTTGGCTTGCCATTGAAAATATTCGAAAAATCAATCCGCAACAAAAAACTGTGGCGCTTTTGGAAGACAGATTTAATTACTTAATGCAACGATTCACATCAGCGCCAATTCTTGGACCAAGCGTGGAATATCTACGCTCAAATCCAGAAATGAGCCATCAAAGCAAGCCTTTATATGTCTGGACCGTTGATGATGGCGAGGATATGCGTTTTTGCTTGGAAAACGGTGTTGAGGTCCTAATTACAAATAACCCGTCATATGCACGCAAGGTGCTCGGGTATCATTAGCCAGTGAGCACATATGCGTATTTAGGTCCAAAAGGAACATTCACCGAAGCTGCTCTAAAAAAGATCACTTCTTCCAATGATTCACTTATTCCATACGCAAATGTAACTGCGGCCTTAGATGCAGTTCGTGTAGGTAAAGCACACTTTGCATTAGTGCCAATTGAAAACTCTGTTGAAGGTGTTGTCGCCCGTACACTTGATGAGTTAGCAACAGGATCTCCACTTTCAATTGTTGGCGAAGTTACATTGCCAATCTCCTTTGCATTAATGGCAAAGCGCGACACTGTAGATATTCGCCGCATCGCAACTCACCCACATGCCGAAGCCCAATGCCGTGCATATATCGCAAAGAATTATCCTGAAGCCGAACTCATCGCAACGGCATCAACTGCCGCTGCCGCCGAAGCGATTGGCCGCGGTGAATTTGATGCAGCCATTGCAGCCCCTGTTGCCGCAGCTCACTACGGCCTAACGGTTATCGCAGATAACATCGGCGACATCGTTGGGGCGATCACCCGCTTTGTTTTAGTGTCAAAGCCAGCAACTCCACCCAAGGCAACTGGTTTTGACCGCACATCATTAGCCGTCTTTATCGGAATGGATCACGCAGGCGCCCTGCTCGATATCTTGACGGAGTTTGCAAAGCGCGACGTGAACTTAACTTTTATTCAGTCACGTCCTACCGGTCTAGAACTTGGCCATTACCATTTCATTATTGATGCCGAGGGCCACGTAAATGATGCTCCAGTTAAGGAGACGGTCGAAGCGTTGCGAGCCATCTGTGAAGATATTCGCTTCCTTGGTTCATATCCACGAGAAAAGGCTGGCAAATGATTGACCTTAAATATATCCGCGAAAACCCGGATGTAGTTAAGGCATCTCAAAAAGGCCGCGGTGAAGATGAATCGATTGTTGATCAAGTTATAGCCAGCGATGAAATTCGCCGAGTTGCAATTGAAAAATTTGAAAAACTCCGCGCTGAACAGAACACGCTATCTAAATCAGTTGGCCCAGCAAAAGGTGATGAAAAAACTGCTTTACTTGAAAATGCTAAAGCATTAGCAACTAGCGTAAAAGAAGCAGATACAAAGCGCGCAGAAGCAGAAGAACATACAAAGCAACTTGTAATGAAGCTTTCAAATATTCTTGACCCAGCTGCACCAATTGGTGGGGAAGCAGATTTTGTAGTTTTAGAACACATTGGAACGCCGCGCGAATTTGATTTTGAACCAAAGGATCATGTTGAGCTAGGGAAACTACTAGGGGCAATTGATACTGAGCGCGGTGCGAAAGTTGCCGGTTCTCGCTCTTATTACTTAACCGGGTCTGGTGCGCTTTTAGAGTTTGCACTAGTTAACTACGCAATTTCATCTGCAGTAAGCGCTGGTTTCGTTCCCGTCATTCCACCAGTGTTAGTAAATCCTTCAGCAATGGAAGGAACAGGTTTCCTTGGCCAAGCGGCTGAAAATGTTTACCGAATTGAAAAAGATGATGTTTATTTAGTGGGAACTTCTGAAGTTCCATTAGCTGCAATGCACATGGATGAAGTTTTATCCGGAGACAAACTTCCTATGCGCTACGCCGGTTACTCATCATGCTTTAGACGCGAAGCTGGAACCTATGGCAAAGACACACGTGGAATTATCCGTGTGCATCAATTTGATAAAGTTGAAATGTTTTCTTTTTGCCACCCAGACCAAGCTAAAGAAGAGCACGCCCGTATTTTGCAGTGGGAAAAAGATTTCCTTGATGCAATGGAAATCCCTTACCGCGTTATTGATGTGGCATCAGGTGACCTGGGATCAAGTGCCAACCGCAAATTCGACTGTGAAGCATGGATTCCCACACAAAATGCTTATCGCGAAGTTACTAGTACTTCCAACTGCACAGAGTTTCAAGCTCGTCGCCTAAATATCCGCTATAAAGATGGCGAAGGCACAAAAGCAGTTGCCACACTCAACGGAACCCTAGTAGCCATTCCTCGCATGATTGTTGCGATTTTAGAGAATCACCAAAATGCCGATGGGACAGTGAATGTTCCCAAAGCCCTACAACCATTTCTTGGCAAAGAACGATTTGAGTTGGTGTGAGTAAGCGACCTAAATTAATTGCTACAGATTTAGATGGAACTATCGTTCAACACGATGGAACAATTACTCAACGCACAATCGATGCTTTTACTAAAGCGAAAGACCTAGGCGTACATATCTATTTTGTGACTGGCCGCCCACCACGTTGGATGAGTGAAATCCGCGATGCATTTAGTTTTGGTGGCGCAATTTGTGGCAATGGTGCAATGCTCTACGACTTACAAAACAGCAAGGTAACTGAAGAGTGGATGATTTCAATGCCAGACCAGGTAGAAGTTGCCCGCAGAATGCGCGCAGCAATACCAACAATCTCTTTTGCTATTGAAACTCATAGTTATTACCACCGTGAAAAATCGTATATTCCGCGTTGGGATATTGGTTTAGATAATGTTGGTGTAGAGCGCATCGAAGATGTGGCAAAAGGGCCAGTCTTTAAAATGTTGGCGCGTTGCAGTGGTGGCGAACTAACCTCTGATCAAATGCTAGAAATTGCATTACAAGAACTTGATGGTTTAGTCACAGTTACACATTCAAACGCTAATGAATCCTTACTTGAGATTTCAGCGTTAGGAATTTCAAAAGGAACAACACTTGCAAAAGTGGCCGGACGCCTTGGAATAGATGCAGCCGATTGTGTTTCATTTGGCGATAATCCCAATGACTTTCCAATGCTTGCATGGTGCGGCAGATCATTTGCGATGGCTGATGGACATCCTGACGGCATTAAATATGCAAAAGATGTTGCGCCTTCACACCATAGCGATGGAGTTGCAATGGTTATCGAGAAGTTGTTAGAGCTTCCCGCTTAATTTTGCGCCGATTTTCGACTCCAGCGATATTCAGGTAATCTCTCCCACGGAGGGCTCGCATAGCGGCCGAGTGCACCGGTCTTGAAAACCGGCAAACGAAAGTTTCGTGGGTTCAAATCCCACGCCCTCCGCCATTTTTTCTTAGCCTCTGTGGTTGAGTTCATAGCCCTA